>ENA-UOJG01002418-UOJG01002418.1-human-gut-metagenome-genome-assembly--contig:-C47-NODE-2418-length-15892-cov-51.051651_pt1 | contig 15892 bp, 13 predicted proteins | sample MGYA00242340_ERZ723887 | MGnify/ENA metagenome assembly ERZ723887 | reverse complement strand
GAAGATGGATATGTATTTATGAGATTGAATTTAGTGTAGCAGATAAGGAAAATTAGGCACTCATACATAACCAATATCTTTAATTTAGGGAAACGGGCGAGACGACGCCGAATATCGAAACCCTGAAACTGCTCTCAAAACTCTTCGATGTTTCCATCAATACGCTGCTCGGCTCACCGAGACAGCTTATCTGCCAATGCTGCGGGATGCCGCTTGCGGACGGCGATATCAGCAGGGAGGCGGACGGCTTCTTCAATGAGGAATAGGAATAAGAATTTTATCATTGGGCATTTCGCAACAGCGTATTACTTGTTATACCAATAACTTCGGAGTAAGGCGACACTTGAAAATTATCACAAACCTATTTTCCCTCTTGCAATTTTGGGCATACTCCATTATACTGGTACTTGTTGATACTAATTGCAATCAGGGACGGAGGCGCTTTCATGGATGCCGCATTGTTTACCAAGATGCTGTCCGACAAAAACATTCTGGATTTGAGAAAGCTCGGCTATAAATTCCCACAGGCCGACATCAAAGAGTTCACAGAGCTGCTAAAAAACGGCTTCTATCATTCGCTGCCGCTCAAGGACTTCTCCGGACAGAGCATCGTCTATTTGAGCAGCATTGCACAGGTGCGCCTTTCTGCCGCCAAGGTGCTTTTGACGCCGCAGAACAGCACACAGCTTTACGGAGTCAAGGCGATGGAGGAGGAGATCGTTTCCACCTTCACCATCGAGCAGGTGGATTTTACTCGCGACAGCGTCCGCAAGATCCTCTCCGGCCTTGCTCCCACAGACGAAAGTGAAAACCGTATTTGGGGCATGAAAAAGGGACTGGAGTTTATCAGTGACCCGGCGAACCAAATCACGGAGGAGACCATTCACCACCTCTATGAAATGACCATCGGGACCTATCTACCCGAGGAGGATCGGCTGCTGCCCGGTCATTTCTACCGGCATGACAGCGTGTATGTGATCGGCGCAAAGGTGGAGCATACGGGCTTTCCCTGGCAGGCGCTGCCGGAACGCATGGGCGAATTGGTCACCTTTATCCATGAAGAATCCGAGATCAACGATCTTCTGAAAGCGGCGCTGATCCACTTCTACATGGCGTATCTGCATCCGTACTTTGACGGCAACGGCAGAATGGCGCGGTTGATGCATTTATGGTATCTGGTGCAGCAGGGGTATTCCTCAGCCCTGTTTGTGCCGCTCTCCGAGTATATCAACAAAAGCCGCAAGGGGTATTATGACGCCTATACGCTGGTGGAAGAGAACGCGACCATCAGTGGTGTGGTGGACGCAACACCGTTTTTGGCTTATTTTATCGAAAATGTATATCATAAACTGAACGGGGCGCTTCCGGCTGCTCAGACGACGGAGGCATTTCAAGAAGCCCTGTCCCACGGACAGGTCACTGAGAAGGAAAAAACGCTGTGGGAGTTTGTCCTCTCCGCTTACGGCGACGTGGAGTTTTCCACCAAGCAGTTGGAAAAGGACTTCGGGAACGCCGCTTACGCGACGATCCGCAGCTTTGTGTTGAAGTTTGAAAAACTGGGACTGCTCAAATCGACACAGTACGGGAATCGTGTGAAGTATGCGGTTCGTGTGTGCTGAAAACGGGAGCCGCTGCATCTGAGCCGCTTGACCTGCGAGGCGCGCAGACTACTATTTGACTACTACCGCGAAAAACCTCGGAAGCCCTGTCCGATAAGGCTTCTGATGTCTTTCTTCAAAATGGCGGAAATTTGTGCAATCCCAATCAAACCACTGTGCCGCAGCGGTTTCCGGTTTGACAGCCTGATAACTCCGACTCTGAAGGCCGCTGGTTCGAATCCAGTCGGGCATACCATAATAATGATAATCCGAACTTCGCCCTCCGCATGGGAGACGAAGTTCGGATTCATCATTTCTATCGGCAGCATCCTTCAGCAAGCAGGCGCAGGCGCCGCAGCGCGGAATACTCCCTGTCCGTCATGGGCCTGATATCCTGGACGTTGACGCGGTCATGGATCACTTCGCTGACGTTGTCGAAAAGGATTGTAGAGATCAGGGCCTCGCCGGGAGCTTTCTTCTGTTTTTCGATCATGGCGTTGAAGCCGCCGATCGTATCGGCCTCAAGGCCGCTCATGGAACCGCTGCGGTCAAGGATAAAAACGAGTTCTGTCAGATTCTTTTTCATTGCAAATCCCTCCAATAAAATATGGCTGCCCGGTGTTTCACCTTACAGCCATATCTTACCGTGGTATTCACTTCATTTAGTCGCCTGCGAGGCGACATTGTTTCTTTTTCCGGATGGTATCCGGCAGCAGAACAGGGAGCCGTCCCCTTCCGATCCGAGCGGTTTCAGCGCCGCATGGCGGACGCTCCGCCTATGCAGGGCGCGCCTGTATCAGCCGCCGGTATGCAGCAGGCCTGCCGACCAGAGCAGATGCGCGTGCAGCGCTTCGCTCAGCGCGGCAAGATCCCGTGTACGCAGGATGCGCAGGATCTCAAGGTGTTGGCGTGTACTCTCGCGCACATCGCCCAGCGCATCGACAGACAGCGCCTGGTAACGGCGCAGGTTGGAATTGTTGCCCGCGATGATCTCTTTGATGTAATTATTGGTGCAGCGCTCCACAAGCAGGGAGTGCAGCGCCCAGTCCAGCTCAGAAAATTCTCCCTGCCCCGGATGCTCGCCGCGTTCGCAGGCATCGTACAGCGCCTGAAAGCGCGCTTCCAGCGCATCGATCTCCTCATCGGTGATGCGGTAGATCGAGGTTCTGACCGCCTGCAATTCCAGCAGGCAGCGCACCTCGTAAAGATCTTCCATGTCCTTGGACGAGAGCGGCTTGACGTAGGCGCCGATGCCGTTGCGCACGTCCACGAACCCCTCGCTCGACAACGCGCGCAGCGCTTCGCGCACCGGAGTGCGGCTCATGCCAAGCTGGGACGCAAGCTGGCTTTCGCTCAAAATTTCGCCCGGGGAGATCTGCCCTTTGCAGATCGCATCCTTGATCTGATCATAAGCCTGCTCCGACAGGTTGACTCTCCGTCTGGTTTCCAACATGGCAGCATTCTCTCTTTCTCCGCAGCAAAACAGGCTGCATACCGTTATACACCCATAATACCGCTGCCGCGCGCAAAAAGCAATTCAAAGTTTATCCCATGCTCCCCTGTCTTCCGTGCCGGCTTCCGTTTGCCGTATTGTGCTGCAATTCAGTTCGCTTCGCACTCCTTACCGGATGAAGTGCGTGGCGACGCGCGGCTCCTTTTCGGGCAGGCCGAAGCGCTCGCGCCCCAGCGCGATGCTCTTGATCAAAAACGTCATATTGCGCGCAAGCGTGCGCATCGTCTGCCTGCCCTCTTCATCCCGCTCCGCCTCGCTAGGCGCAAGACCGTGGATGCTGTTCCAGTACTGGCTGGAGGCAATGGGCATCCCGGAGATGGTAAAATATTTGTTCAGCTCGTCGAACGTTGCCGAGCAGCCGCCGCGCCGCGCGCAGACAACGCTCGCGCCGACCTTCATCGTCTTGTCGAACGGCGTACTGTAAAAAAGCCGGTCAAGGCACGCGATGAGCGTTGCGTTGGCAGACGCATAGTAAACAGGACTCGCCACGACGAGGCCGTCCGCCTGCTCGAATTTCGGCGCCAGCTCGTTGACCACGTCGTTAAAGATGCATTTGCCTGTCTTGGCGCAGCCGTTGCAGGCCACGCAGCCGCGCACGTCCCGATTCCCGACCTGCACCATCTCAACCTCCACGCCGTTTGCGCGGAAGACTGCTTCCATCTCCCGCAGCGCGACGGCGGTGTTGCCGTTTGCACGCGGGCTGCCGTTGAGCATCAAAACTTTCCAATTCTCTTTCATGGGAAACCTCCTGTATCATTCTGCTGTAGCAGCGTCTTTTCATTCTGCCTGCTCCGCGACCGCTTCATCGATTCGCCGGAACAGCCGGCGGTACTCCTCCGCCGTTCAGGCCCGTCCTTTCCATTAAGCACACGACCTCAATATGTGTATCATTGTCCAAACTCAAGCTCATATCTTCCGCAATGATCGGGAGCTTGAATTTGATGGACTTGAGCCACTGACCGTTGGGCTGCCGTTCCTCATAAATCTGGACTTCGGAAAGCAGCGATTCCATAAGCTGCCGCTTTTCCTGATCGTCCATGACGGAATAGAGCTTATCGAAGAAAATCAGCACCTTGTAGATATTGTCGCCCGTCAGCTTTTCCGCCTCAATCGCCATCTTCTTGGCTCTGGCGGCAACGAGTTGGTTTTCCGCATCCTCGATCTTATCATACATCTTGTAGAGTCGGTCATCAAGGTCTGCTTTGCGTTTGATGTAGTGCTTATCGTCCGGGTCGAGGGAATCAATTTCCTCCATCAGCCGCGCTTTTACGGAATAACTCTGGCGAAGCTGCTTTTCATGCGCCGCAATCTCCTGCTCAATGGCCGAGGTATCCACCTTCATGTTGATCTTTTCCTGCATCATGGCGGCGAACTTCGGATTGCTTACCAGCTTTACAATAACCTCTGCAACAGCGCTGTCCAGCAGTTCTTCATTGATCTGTTTTTTATAGTCGCATTTATGTCCATGGGTCATCGTGCGGTGCTTGCAGCCGTAGTAATAAAAATCCTTGTATTTTGAGCCGTCCGCCTTATGCTTGATGCTTTTGTTTCCGTACATTCCCACGCCGCAGACCGGGCATTTCACAATACCGGACAGCAGATGAATTTTGGTGTCTTTGCCTCTGTTGACGTGTTCGTACTTTTCTGCTTGTGCCAGCAGCTTGACCTGCGCCTCATGCCATAGTTCTTCGGAAACGATTCCCTCATGCAGACCATCTACCAGCAGAAAATCGTCCTGTTCTACCAGCCGGTAATCATTTCTTGTGCCATGCACCTTCTCCGTCCGACGTCTGCCATAGGCGATTTTCCCGCAGTATACCGGATTTTTCAGAATCCTGCGGATCAACGCAGAATCAAACAGGGGATTTTTCCCGTTTTGCCTTTGGATTTTGTGAATCCCGTGGGTCGCAAGATATTTTGCAAGACCGTTTGCACCGGTATCCGTATGCACATACTGGTCAAAAATCACGCGGATTGCCGCTGCTTCTTCCTCATTGATGAAAAGCTGTCCCTTTTCCAGCTTGTAGCCATAAGGCGCAAAGCCGCCGTTCCATTTCCCTTCACGGGCTTTCTGGATTCTGCCCTCCATCGTCTGCACACGGATGTTTTCACGCTCAATTTCAGCCACAGCCGAAAGAACGGAAATCATCAGCTTTCCCGCATCCTTGGAGGAATCGATCCCATCCTCCACGCAAATCAGATTGACACCGAAATCCTGCATGACCTGTAGGGTGGACAAGACATCTGCCGCATTTCTGCCGAAACGGGAGAGTTTGAACACCAGCACATAGGACACGCCGTCTTTACCGGACTTGATATCCTCCATCATGCGGTTAAATTCCACACGCCCTTCAATGGACTTGCCGGATTTACCGGCATCCTCGTATTCGCCCACGATCTCATAGTCATTGAACTCGGCAAAGGCTTTCATTCTGGATTTCTGTGCATCCAGAGAATATCCGTCAATCTGCATGGCGGTGGACACGCGCGTATAGATATAGACTTTTATCCTTTCTTTTTTCATCATGTCTTCTCCGCCTCAGCCTACTTTTTATCTGTTTTCTGCTCCAACAGCTTGATGGAATCCAGATAATCGCGCTCCACTTCGCTGAGGGTGCGGGCTTTATATTTTCTGTACTCGCCGGTTGCCTTGTCGATGGCCTGCTTATGGCTGACACTTCCGTTGCCAACCAGTAACTGTTCTCCGCTCATGGTCAGAATCCGATCCAGATGTTCCGCCCAATCCTGCATGGTCATTGCCTGCTCCCGCTCCGCCTGTCGTTCCGCAAAATCCAGATATCCGGACACAAGCTGTCCCATAGCACGAAGCTCTTTCTCGTTCAGATAGTTCTTGGCAACTACCGCCTCTTTCAGCGTGGGCTGACTGCCCGCAAAGGTGGTCAAGCCCATAAATTCTTTCTCCGCATCGGCGCGTGTGTAAATGACCTCCGCCGCGGTTTGCCCATGAATGGCATAATGAATTTTATTTTGGACTTTCTTGAAAAACTGAACGGAGATTTCCGCCTTGGGATCATAGTCAATACTGGTCGCGTAGATTTCAAGCACCTGACGGTAAAACACCTTCTCGGAAGCGCGGATATCACGGATACGCTCCAGCAGCTCCTTGAAGTATCCGCCGCCGCCCAGATTTTTCAGGCGCTCATCGTCCAGCGCAAAACCCTTTCGCATATACTCCTTCAAAATTCCCGTTGCCCAGATGCGGAACTGCACACCGCGCTGAGACTTCACACGGTAGCCGACAGAAATGATGACATCGAGATTATAGTAATCCACCTGATAAGTCTTACCGTCAGCGGCAGTTGTTGCAAAATTTGCAACAACTGCTTCTCGCTTCAATTCGCCCTCAGCGAAAATGTTCTTGATATGTCTGGAAATAGTAGATTTGTCACGCTGAAACAGCTCCGCCATCTGGTCAATGGACAGCCAAACCGTATCGCCATCGAAGGTCGTTTCAATCTTTGTCAAGCCATCCTCTGTGGTATAAATCATCATTTCAGAATTATTCTGCTCATTCTCCCAGCGTTCCATGGTCACTTCACCTCGTTTTCTGCCATTGCAGGAGCTTTTGCTCCTGCAATGGCGGTTTGGACACTTATTTCATGATAATTATATCATGCCGCTTTCACGGGTTCAATATCGTTTTCGTGAATCATCTCATCTGCCCCGTCTTTTTCAGGCACGGCTTCCTCTATGACGAGATTGGGCAGCGCGTCAAGATTCAGAACCACGGCATACTTTTCAATCAAATTTGCCAGCAAAGCGGCGAAGCCGCTCCATTCATCTACCATAGGCAGTCTCCCTCTCTTTCTCCGTTCTGTGTGTATATGCCGCCAGCACTTCCTTCGGAATACGATCCAGCACGGCGACGGCATCCTCATAATCCCGATGCAGCTTGGCGTCAGCCAGCTTTTTCAAGGTGCTTTCCTGCGTGGCTTTGTCCAGCGACTGCTCCAACTGCTCCGTTTCCTTTTTCAGCTTTTTGTTCTCGGCGGTCGTGACCGTGAACGCCGTATTGTACTTTTTCAGTGTCGTGTGCATCTGCTCCACAGCAGGAATATATTTGTCCAAAAAAGCGCCGATTTCTGCTGCTTTTCCCTTAGCATTGAACGCATTGACGCCTGAAAGCAATTCTTCTAACTTGGCCTTCTGCTTAGTCAGGCGAGTCATCTCCTTGAACACCCGCGGCGGGATGTGGTAGCGCCCGGTTTCGCTGGCGCTTTCGCCGCGTTCCAGATCGGGGTATTTTTTGACCATATGCTCCCAAAACCTGTCCTGCCACTGCGTCAATTTCTTCTTGTTGCCTACGATTTCCTTGGCGCTGAGCCGCTTGTCTTCCGTCAGCGGTACGAAACAAAGGTGCATATGGGGCGTTTTCTCGTCCATATGCACCACGGCGGATAGGATCGTTTTCGGGTCTTGATGCTGCTTGATGAAGTCCAGCGCCTCCTGAAAATAGGCTTTGATTTCGTCTTTCTTCTTGCCCTTAAAGAGCTCCGGCGTTGCGGTCACAAGGGCTTCTACCACGCGCACGCTGTCCGACCGCGTACGGCAGCCCGCCTCCGCGATCTGCTTCTCCGCCTCGGCGCGGTATTTGCGCTGCGGCGTCACCAGATGAAAGTTCAGATGTCTGCGGGACGTGTCCACATCCGGATTGCTGGCGTATTTTTCCTTGGTGCGCTCATTGTGAGACTCAATGTGGCCGATTTCCGGCCCCTTGTACTTGGCAAAACGGAGAATGGCGTACTGTGCCTTCATCGGCGATTCCCTCGCTTCACCCACACGATGTCGCAGTCCAGCACATCAGCCAGTTCCACGACTTCTTTGTAGCGGATGCTCTCCCGCTGCAACTTGGCGGACAGATTGGAAACGCTGTCGCTCCAATCGTATTCGTCGTGGAGCCGGTCAACGACCTCCTGCATGGTAAAACCGGCGCGAACGATCTGCGCCTTGATCTCATTGCGTACACTCATATTCAAATCCTCCCATAATTCAGATCATGAAACAGCGAAGCAGGTGCGCTTTCCAGCGCATCCGCTTCGCTGTCTGATAAAATATTCTGTTGCGATAAAATCCGTTCAGAATTGCTGGCGTGATGTCCTGTCCACAGGCGGCACCTACCGTCTTTCCTGTTCCGTGTGACACGGTTTCAAGCCGTGTGTTTTCAAACCGTTCCGTGCATCTGCTTTGCTGTTCCGAGAAGCGCAATTCCGTGAAACCATTTCTGCCATCAGGCAAATACTTTGCGGATTTCACTTGGCCTGATTTATGCTCGAAAATATAGGCTCTGTTGGTCAGAATTTTTCAGTATAGCAGCATTTTGGTGTAAATGCTGCGTACATACGTACACGGCACGGCATCGAAAAATCACTCCTGCCATCTGTCCGGTACGTACGTACGCTCCGAGACATCAGAAAACCCGTTTATATTGGGTTTTGCAATCGCCTCAATACCGAAAAAGCCCCATACGCGCCGTCCGGCAGCATTGGTGATCTTGTTGCAGTATTCCAGATTGTACTTGCTTTGGTTCGCAATCACACTCTCACTGAAACTGCGGCGCTTTAGCGGTGTCAGATTGTTTTCCTCGCACCACATCCGGTAAATCTCATACAAGTCCTTGGAGCTGATGGTGCCGTCTGCTTTCAGCCGGATATAATCCTCGGATTCCAGAAAATCAAATACATTGTTGTTATCCCGCTTGACTGCCTCACGGTTATCCCGTGTGCGCTGGCTTTCCGTGAACTTGAAGTTGTTGGCGACAAGCCGCTGCAAGCCCTCAAATGCCCACAGGAAGATACCCTCGACCTCCGCTTTCATTTTTTCGGCAAGATCAGGATCATCTACCCGCCCCGCAGGCTTTTCCTTGGTGGTCAGTACAAGCTGGCGGCGGTAAAATCCGTCGCTCCGGTCATAGAGTGCTTGCAGGTCGCCGTTGGAGAACGCCAGCAGGCGAGCAAACATCCAGCCCTGATAGCTCTGCTTGCCTTTGCGTTCCAGATCCATCTTGCCCTGTGCAGTCACGATGGATTTGACGTAGTTGGTCTGCCGCAGTGCTTCCATCCGCATATCATCATCCACGCACAGCAGAATGTGTTCCAGGTCGGCGCGGGCAAAGCGGTTTTCAGAAATTTTGCCGATGCTGCCATCCTTCATGTTGCTGCCGAGAAGCGCAACCAGCACAGCACCGATCTGTGATTTTCCTTCACCACCGTTTCCCTTAATCACCATCATGCGTTGCCCCTTATTGCTGGGAATCAGGCAATAACCGATGAACTCCTGCAAGGTGGGGATGTCCTCCGCATACAGCAGTCCATCCAAAAAGGAGAGCCAGAGGGCAGGTGCTGGGGCATCCGGATGATATGCCACCGGCAGTCTGCTCCGCACAATGTTCGGTCTGCCCTCGGTAAAGCTGCCGTCCAGCTTCAAGGTGCCGTTTGCCAGATGAATTCGATCCGATTCTGGCGCAAAGTCCTCTACATGAGCTGCCAGCTTCATCACTTCCAGAATGTTGGTGATCTTGCGGGGAATATTGTTCACGGCGCAGCATTTCAGTTCCTCATAGATTTCGCCCCGGAGCGGCAGATCGTCGGTCACCCTGCCGTCCGTTTCAGGCGTTCTTCCAGTCGGTCGATCATGCCGTCCTTTTGGAGCATATCCACGGTTTTCACGCGAACCTCCAACTCCGCAAAGGTTAAAATATCTGTCAGATCCTCGATATAATCGAGCATCTGGCAGGCTTCCACAAAGCGGTCGTCCACGTCCTCACAAGCTCCATATCCCTCACTCCCGCCTTGCGGCGGAAGCTCACTCATTCCGCTGCTCATCCTCTCCCCATCGGAACCGCTTTGCTGGGTTCCGATGGGGGCCCCAAATTCCTCCGGCGACTTGGGGGCGTGCTGCACCTTCCAATGCTCCAAAAGATGCAGATAATCGCACAATATCCGCTGACAATGCAGTTCCTCTCTCTGGAACGCCTTTGCCAGCGGATATTTCGGTTTCCGCAGCGCTGCCGCGGCCGGGGGCTTGTCCGGGTCGATTCCAAAGTCATACGCCAGCTTCTTCGCCGCGTCATAGCTGCTCAGGTTGAACAGCCTTGCCGCAAGGTCGATCACATCGCCGCTTGCCCCGCAGCCGAAGCAGAAGAAGTAATCCTCGTTCAGCTTCATGCTGGGTGTACGGTCATTGTGGAAGGGACAGCAGACCATGCTGCCACGGTTTACTTCCAATCCGTAGTATTCGGCAGCCTTCTTTTACGGAAACTCCCATCTTGATTTGTGTAAATAAATCCATACCTGTTTCCTCCTGTAAAATAATTGAACTTCGCCGTTCTGCCCGATGCCGTTCCTGCCCGAGTCCTTTTCCCCGGCGTTGACTCTTCCTTGGTACGCGGAATGCGGTACTTCTCCGGAAAGCATATCCTCATCGGACGATCATGAAATTCTCAAGGTTCTGCGTGGTTTATGTCTAAATTTTAATAAGAAAACAGGCCCTTTCCCGTATATCCGAGAGGTAGGAAAAGTGGGGTGGAAGTTGAAATTTTCCACGCTTTGAGACACAAAATGAAAAAGCATGATATAATACAGAAAAAGCTGCAAAGGAGGCTGGTGTATGCAAGTCAAGCTGACAATCGGAGAGCGGTTGAAAGATTTACGAGTAGAGCGAAAGCTGACCTTGGAGCAGCTTGCCGCCGAGGTGGGTATCTCGAAATCCGCACTTGGCAAATATGAATCAGATAACGGCAAGGACATCAGCCCGTACAGCATTCTGTTGCTGGCTGACTATTACGGTGTTTCCTGCGACTATCTGATGGGGCGGACGGAAACAAAAAATCACCCAAACACAGCTCTGCATGAGCTGCATTTGGGTGACGATGCAATCGAGGTATTGAGAACGTGCAAGTTCAACCACCGGCTGCTGTCGGAGCTGATCTGCCATAAAGATTTCCAGCGCTTTATGCTGGATGCTGAGATTTACGTTGACCGGATCGCGGATATGCGGGTCAACGATATGAATGCCGTGCTGGAAGCTGTCCGGCAGATGGCATTGATGAAAAACGGCGGCGAAGAAAATGACCTGCACCTGCGGACGCTGGAAGTGGCGCAGATTCGGGAAGATGAATATTTCGGAAGTCTGATTGCAGATGACCTGAAAGGCATCTTTCGTGATATTCGGAGTGAACACCGCCCCAATACCATGACGGCGGATGAAGTCTCCTTTGCAGAAAATATGCAGAACCAGTTACGGGCGGCAATGAACTTTGAGGGAAGCTCGGAAGAAAAGAAAGCAAAAGCATTGCTTTCCACATTGGGGATTGATTACGATGCCATCACAATGGAACAGTTTGTCAACTTGATCGAGGTGCTGAAGCTGTCCAAACACCTGAAAACTCCCATCAGCCAGCGCGGGAAAACGACCATGACCCACGGCAAGGGGAAACGGAAGAAGCGCTGAAACAAAGGCGGCGCTGCGGCGGGACGGGGGCTTTATATACCTCTGCTTCCTTTTCCGGCCAGTCGGATTTTGCTTCTCAAAAATCCTGCATTAGCGCCGTAACCCACGTCACAAAATCCGCCTGTCCTACTGACGCGAAAAAGCGTTTGCCGCCACACTCTGCCCCATTGCTGAGTACGCCGTCACCCCCTTTCCCGCGTCAGCCGGAAGCAAAGGTATAACACACTAGACTTTGCAGAGCAAAATCGTGTGCCAACAGGGATGCTGCGCGCCCCTATTGGAAACCCCGCGGCAAAGAGGCGCGGGTCTCCGGTGGAGACCTCAAAGCGTGAAACGATTTGAAGCGCTGACCGAGCCGACAGGCGAGACCTCCCTTTGCAATCCCTCATTTTCCTCGCGGGTGCATATACAAACTGCCAAAATGCAGCTTGCAATGTCTGCTCTGAAAACACAAAACCGCTGTAATCTCCATCCTGCACGGGATGGGGATTACAGCGGTTTCTTTCCGACGCACAGAGCAGCTTCACTCCGTATAATACTGCGCCTGTGCGTTCCAGAGCGCGTAGTATTTGCCGCCCCGATCGGCGAGCAATTCGGCGTGACTGCCCTGCTGAATGACCGCGCCCTCGTGGAACACGGCGATCTCGTCGCAGAATTTGCAGGAGGACAGGCGGTGGGAGATATAGATGGCAGTCTTATTGCCTGCGATCTCATCGAACTTACTGTAGATTTCCGCCTCGGCGATGGGGTCCAGCGCCGCCGTTGGCTCGTCGAGGATGATGAAGGGCGCGTCCTTATAGAGCGCGCGGGCAATGGCGATCTTCTGCGCCTCGCCGCCGGAAACCTCGACACCGTCCTCGGAGAGATTTTTGTAAAGCATGGTGTCCAGACCCTTTTCCATCGCTGCAAGACGGTCTGCGAAGCCTGCATCGATCAGAGCTTTCCTTGCCCGGTCACGGTCATATTCCATGCTGCCCGCCACATTGTTGCCCAAGGGCTGGCAGATGAGCTGGAAATCCTGAAATACCACGGAAAATATTCCCATGTAATCGTCATAGCGGTACTTGCGGATGTCGATGCCGTTGAGCAAAATCTGCCCCTCCTGCGGGTCGTACAGGCGACACAGGAGCTTGATGAAGGTGGTCTTGCCGCTGCCGTTTTCGCCCACGATGGCAAGCCTTTTTCCGACCTTGAACCTCATATTCACATGGCGCAGCGCCCAGATGTCCGAGCCGGGATAACGGAAGGATACATCCCGAAACTCCACGTCATACTGACGATCCGACCTCTTTTCGGTGGTGAGACTCCCCTGATACATGGAATTTGGAATGTCGAGAAACGTATAGATGGCCTTGAGGAACTCAGCATTGGCCCGCATATGACTGACGGTGCTCAGTAGCAGGGAGGCGTTGCCGGAAAATGTGGTCACGGCGCTGACATACTGGGTCACGCTGCCGATGCCGAAGGCACCGCCCAGCGCCTTCAAGCATACGAACACATACACAACGCCGGAGAGAACAGCGGATAGAGAGGCGGCCAGCGCCTTGCTCAGTCCCACAGTGGTTTGGGACGCCTTTGCCACGGGAGAGCCGACGCCGAAGATATTCACTGTGCGGACATAATGCTCCGCCAGTTCGCTCTGGCGGTACATTCTGCGATCCATGTCTTTTTCCTTGTCCCCCGGCTGCATGAAAGCGAAGTGGCTGAACACGCGATTGCCGAAGCATACCTGCTCTGCCAGCGTGTTCCAGGCAGAATAGGCTCTGCCGACCAGCGCCGGACCAAGGCAGGTAACGGCGGCAATCAGCAGAAGGATGCCCACAAGGAAAAGCGGGTGATTGAGAGCGGTCAATTTTCCCGCCGAGGTCGGGACTTGCCGGGTGAACAGGCTCACCGTCAAGGCGGCAGCCCCTAAAATGCCGGTGATGCCTTGGACTGCCTGCGTATAGTACAGCTTGAGATGGGCAAAGCCCCAACCGGACCAGTCGGCATTCTGCCGGATCTGAGAGAACAGATCACGTGTTTCCTGCCTGTCACAGTCGGCATAATCCATCCGCAGAAATTTCTCGGTATACAGAACTTCTTTCTGTCTGTCAAGCAGTTCGCTCCGGACATTTTTCCACCTCTCCAGCACGGCCTTGAGCAGCTCTGCCGCAGCACTGACCGCTACGATCCAAAGGACCCATTTGGCCAGAATCTCCGGTCTGCGAAGGGTGGATAGTTCATCGACAAGCCGGGCGGAGAGCCAGATGACCGCATAGGGCGATGCTGCCTCCACAACAGCACAGAGGATAAACGGCATAAAGCAGCCCGGTGCGATCCGGCGCATATCTCGTGCCGCCCGGCGGTGGATGGCAAAGGTCTCCCGCAGGCTCATGCCCTCAGCTTTCTTCTTCATCCTGCACACCTCCTTCCTGATAATAGCGGCTCTGCACGGCAAATAGCTCCGCATAAGCACCGCCCTTTGCCAGTAACTCCTTGTGGGTACCCTCCTCGGCGATGCCGCCGTCTGCTATAAAGAGGATGCGGTCACAGAAGCGGGTGGACGCCAGTCGGTGGGAGATGAACACGGAGGTCTTACCCGCCGTCATATCGCTGTACTTTTGGTAAATATCGTTTTCCGCAATGGGGTCCAGCGCCGCCGTAGGCTCGTCCAGAACGAGGATGGGCCCGTCCTTATAAAGCGCTCTCGCCAGCATCAGCCGCTGGGTCTGGCCGCCGGAGAGCTGTACGCCGTCCAGATACACCTCCCGGCCAAAGTGGGTATCCACCCCTTGGGGGAATTTGGCAATAGCCTCTGTCAAGCCGGCCTGTGCAAGGCAGTGATCGACTTTTACTCTGTCGATATGCTCGGTGGTCTGGGCAACACATTCCGCAATGGTGGTATCCAAAATGGAAAACCCCTGAAATACAGCGGAAAACAGGCGGTAATACGCGCTGCGGTCAAATTCACGAATATCCTGCCCGTTTAGCAGCACGCGCCCCTCGGTGGGGTCGTAGAAGCCGCAAAGCAGCATCACCATGGTGGTCTTGCCCGCACCGTTCAAGCCCACCACCGCCAGCTTTTCGCCGGGATGGATGGTCAGGTCTATGTGTCTGAGAATATCCCTCTCCGTGCCCGGATAGTGGAAGGACACGTTCTCCAGCCGCAGCTCATACCCGTCGGCTGCGGGCGGCTGCACTCCGCCCTCAAACCGAAACGGCTCCGGAATGTTCAGATATTCCTGTATTTTGGACAGGTCGATGCTCTCCTTATGCAGTTGGCTGCACTGGGTCAGGATGCCGGTCACCCACGATGCAGCGCCGCTGACGGCGGTAAAGTAGAGCAAAAATGTCGATGCAGGCCAGCCATGTACCAGAGTTTGCCGAATCAGATACGCATACGCGATGCCGTTGCGAAGAAGCGTCAGCGCCATGTCAGCCACATTAGCCCAGAGATAAGTCCTTTCCCGGCGGGCGATGAAGGCGGAGAGTGCCTTCATGGATTTTTCCCGCAATTCCCGCAGCCAAGGGGCTAAACCAAAGACGCGGATGTCCTTGGCAAGCTGTACCTGCCGAGGCTGCGTCAGAAAATAGTACAGTTCCTTGTCATACTGTTCCCGTTCATCCCGGTGGCGGTACTCCCACTCACTGATGTAGTGGGAAACGAAGAAGTCTGCTGCGGCGGTCAGTACCACCAGCAGGATCAAAAAGCGGCTCAAGCGGGAGAACAGCAGCAGATATACGGCAAAGCCGCCGAGATTTGCCAGCAGCTCCGTCAGCGTTCGCCAAATATGCTCCGCCGCATCGTCGTTGCTGCTGGTGGCCCGCTGCGCCTGCTCCTCCAGCTTCAGAATTTTGGAGTCGTGGACATTTGGGTAGGAGGTCTCGCCGCTTTTCCGGGAGATCATGCGGATGATGGCACAGCGAACATCGATCTCACCGGGCATCCGGATGGCATCGCAATACGCCGCAGCCCCCTGTAAGAGAAGAAGTGCCGCTGTGAAAAATCCGATGGTCGTCAGCAACTCCCCCACGGGAACGCCCTGCTCCACCCTCGTAAGAATTTCCGGTGTGACATAGAGCTGCGCCAAATCCAACGCCACTTTGATGGCCGCGACCACAACGCAAAGGAGCGGCACTCTCCTGCGCTTCTCCCAAGCGGTCCGCACCATAAAGCAGACATTTTGCCGGACGCTGTACTTCGGTTTTTCTCTGTGTTTCATGTCGTTTCACCTCACGCGCATAGCATAGCAGAAAAAATCGTCCCCGGTTGACTCCGGGGACGAATCGCTTTTTCCGGGGGATGAATTGCAGCTCTCACTCCTGCGGA
>ENA-UOJG01002386-UOJG01002386.1-human-gut-metagenome-genome-assembly--contig:-C47-NODE-2386-length-16101-cov-4.105198_pt1 | contig 16101 bp, 5 predicted proteins | sample MGYA00242340_ERZ723887 | MGnify/ENA metagenome assembly ERZ723887 | reverse complement strand
CGCGGTGTGAGGAATACCGGGGAAGGTCTGGAAACAGGCCTTCCCTATCCTGCTGTAAGGAGGCGAGACTATGCCAAGCAATCTACTGAACGCAGACACTTCCTTTCCGCAGTTCACGGAAGGACAGAGCGACAAGGAAAAAATCGAAAAAATCACAAGCTATCTCTTCATGCTGCTGGAGCAGCTGCGATACAGTCTGAGCAATCTGGACAAGGAGAACTTCAACGACGCGGGCTTCGATGAAATCGTGGACATTATCACGGAGCCAGTCTACATCCAGCTGGCGGACGATGAGCAGCGCATCACGGCGCTGCAGGTGACGGCACAGGGACTGAGCACCCGTATCAGCGACGCAGAGGGCAATATCACGGCGCTGACGGCCACATCCACCAGTCTGACATCCAGAATCACATCGGCGGAGGGAAGTATCTCTACGCTGCAGCAGACGGCCACGAGCCTGACGAGCCGTATCAGCGACGCGGAGGGTAATATCTCCACACTGAGCCAGACGGTGAACGGCATGACGCTGAGCGTATCCAACGGCAGCAGCAGCTCCACCATCCGGCTGATGGCAAACGGCGTGCAGCTGAGCAGCCAGTCTATCTACTTCTCCGGCATGGTGACTTTCACCGACCTGTCTACCAGCGGCTGGACGACCATCAACGGCGACAACATCACCACCGGCACCATCGAGGCCATCGACATCTACGGCTGCAATATCGAGGGCAGCACCTTCCGCAGCATCCTGCAGGCCAACAGCTCCATCGGCGGGGAAATCGAGATGTGCTATCTGAGCACGAGCTATGTGGCAGGCGGCATCCGGCTGGACGACCAAGGCGCGGGTACGGAATACGAGCGACAGTACAGAATGTTCATCTACACAGACACTATTCTGGGCGTACCCTTCTGCCTGAAGATACACAGCGCCAACGGCATGAGCATCGACAGCGATGAAATCATCGCAATTCTGGCAGAGGGAAACATCACCATCCGGGGACCGGAGATACGGCTTTTCGGCGATGTGTACTACAACGGAACGCTGCTGGATACCCTGCTGAGCGGCGGCACAGAGTAAAGAAAGGAGACCACCATGTATTTGATTCAATGCGTGAACGCATATATGGCGACTGCATATCTGATGGAGAAGGAGTGGGACTACGAGACCGCATACACGCTGGCGCGGCTGAAGCGGGTACTGCAGCCCCATGTGGACTTCTTCACGCAGGAAGAACAGAAACTGATTCAGGAATACGGTGCAAAGGATGAGAAAGGCCGCGTGGTATTCACGGAGCGGGGAACCTTCAACTTTGCAGACCCGGAGAGCGCGCCGGAATACAACAACAGGCGCTTCAAGCTGGGGCAGGTGCAGGTGGAGCTGGAGTGGAAGGCGAAGACGCTGCCGCGACCGGAACGCATCAAGCCGGTGCATCTGGAAGCGCTGGAGGGCTTCATCGAGTTCGGAGGTGAGGAATAATGGCAATCGGACTGCCGAGCATGGCCTACTCCGACGGCATCCGCAAGTATAAACAGACGGAGTTCAAAGGCTACAACCACCAGCTGAGCGCGCAGGACGGCGAGCTGTGGGACATGGAGAACCTGACGGGCGACTACTATCCCCTGCTGGCACCGCGCAGACAGCGCTACATCGTGGCGCAGCTGACCGCACCAAACGGCTTTTACGCCCACGACGGCCTGTTCTGGGTGGACGGCACCGGCTTCTATGCAGACGGCGAGCTGAAGGGCACTGTGACCAACGACCGAAAGCGCTTTACATCGCTGGGCGCGTACATCGTCATCCTGCCGGACAAGAAATACTACAACAGGCTGACGGGAGAGTTCGGAGACATCGAGGCTGCGTGGAGCGGGAGCGGAACAATCCAGAACGGCACCTATGTGGAGGAGGCGGCGGAGGCTAACACCATCTACGCGCAGGGCGCTGCGTGGAGCGGGCGCTTCTCTGTGGGCGATGCGGTGGAAATCTCCGGCTGCACGGCGCATCCGGAGAACAACAAGACCATCATCATCCGGGAAATCGACGGAGACTATCTGCGCTTCTACGAAAACAGCTTTGTCATCGCTGACGGCGGAGACGCGGAAAGCAACATGGCACTCCGTCGCGCGATGCCTGATGTAGACTTTATCTGTGAAAATGAGAACCGGCTCTGGGCGTGCAAGGGCGACACCATCTACAGCAGCAAACTGGGCGACATCTTCAACTGGAATGTGTTTGACGGCGTGGCGACGGACAGTTTTGCGGTGGATGTGGGCAGCGCGGGAGACTTCACCGGCTGCTGCGCCTACCTCGGCTACCCGGTGTTCTTCAAAGAGGAGCACATCTACAAGGTCTACGGCGACAAGCCAAGCAATTATCAGGTGATGGGCAGCGCGAGCCTCGGCGTAGAGACCGGCAGCGACCGGAGCATCGCCATCGCGGGCGAGATGCTGTTCTACCTGTCCAGAGTGGGCATTGTGTGCTACACCGGCGGCATCCCGCAGAGCGTGGCGGCCAACTTCGGCACGCAGCGCTTCAAAGATGCCATCGGCGGCAGTGACGGCACAAAGTACTATGTATCCATGCGGGACACGGAGGATGAGTGGCATCTGTTCGTCTATGACACAAGGAGAAATCTCTGGCACCGGGAAGACGGCCTGCAGGCTGTGGGCTTCGGATGGAATGAGGAGCTGTACTTCCTCGACGCGGACGGCATCCTGTGGCTGAGCGGGAACGCGCGCACGCTGCCGGAGAGTGCGGAAATCGAGCCATTCGTGCAGAGCGTGGCGGAGTTCGGCGACTTTGCGGAGAAAGACCCCAACCACAAGGGTACTGCGAAGCTGCAGGTGCGCATGGAGCTGGACGAGGATGCCAGCGTGACCATCGAGATGCAGTTCGACAGCGACGGCATCTGGCGAGAGGTGAAGACGCTGACCACGGCGGTGAAGCGCAGCTTCTACCTGCCTATTATCCCGCGCAGGAGCGACCACTTCCGCATCCGCTTCCGGGGCATCGGAGAATGGCGGCTGTATTCGCTGGTACGCGAGAGCTACAGCGGCAGCGAGCTATGAGAAAGGAGACAGATATGGCATCGAAATACACATACGAAGACTTCACCAAGGCGGCGACCGCTGCGGGGCTGATGGGTAATTTCTCGGAAGCCGACCTGCGGCTGGCGCAGAGCAACCCGGATGCTGGCATGAGCATCCTGCAGTACAAGCAGGACTACCGCAACGCCACCACAGATGAAGCGAGAGCGCTGGCAAACCTCGGCGCAGAGGGTGTGCGCAGCAGCTACGGCAACTACACCGGCGGAAACGACGGCGGCGGCTTCTACCTCGACCCGCTTTCTCCGGGCAGTTTCAATGCCGGGACTGCGCCTACCTACACCAACAACTACGCGGGAGACATCGCGGCGCTGTATGAGCAGCAGAAGAACTACGGAAGCTACGACTACGGAATCCCGCAGCCGGAATACACCAACCGATACGACGCGACCATTCAGGATTTGCTGGGGCAAATCGTCAACCGGGAGGAGTTTTCCTATGACCCGGCCACAGACCCGCTTTACGGCCAGTACCGCAAGCAGTATGCGCGAGAGGGACAGAGAGCCACGGCGGACGCGCTGGGCGCGGCGGCTGCGGCATCCGGCGGCATCGCATCCAGTTATGCGAACACGGCGGCGGCGCAGGCGGGCAACTACTACGCAGCACAGATGACGGACAAAATCCCGGAGCTGTACCAACTGGCCTACAACAAGTATCTCAGCGACTACAACATGAAGCTGAGCGACCTCGGCGCGGTGCAGGGCGCGGAGCAGAGCGACTACGACAAGTTCCTCAACGAGCTGCAGCAGTACAACACCAACCGAACCTTCGACTACAACGCATGGCTGGATGAGTACAACATGATTAACAACAACCTACAGACCGCGAGCGGGATGGAGCAGCTGGAGTACACCAAGTACCTCAACGACCTGAACCAGTATAACACCGACAGAGAGTTCAACTACGGCGTGCTGCTGGATGAAATCAACAGTCAGACGGCCGAGAGGAACGAGGCCATGAACAAGGCGCTGACGGCGGCCGAGTACGGCGACTTCTCCGGACTGCAGGCGCTGGGCATCAACCCGGATGCAGCGGGGCTGGCGAACTTCAACAACGCTGCGAAGGGCAAGACCGGCGGAGGAAATCCGACAGGCGGAAATCCGACTGGAACGCCAACTGGAACACCAACACCCACTCCGACACCCACGGCACTGAGCGACGCAGATATTCAGGCATTGACCGGATATTACGGCGGCACGGAGCTGACGGATGCCCAGTGGAACGAGATTCTGGCGAACAATCCCTCGCTGACGGATGCGGTGCTGTCTCAGGCGGGCTTCACAAAGAAGGGCGCGCCGGAGGAAGAGGAAGAGACCGGCGGCGGAGACCTTTCCAGCGTGAAGGACTACGACAGCGCCATCGCCTATATGAAGGCGGCAGGCGTGGACAGCGGCGTGCGCGCCGGTATGATGACCCGCAGCGAGTGGACGCGCCGCAAGGCATCGCTGCAGCAGTACGGCACCGGCGGTGCAGAGGTGAAGAACTACGACAGCTACGCAGACTATGTGCGAGACTATGTGCAGTACGCTGCGAGCAAGTAAGGAGGGCACACTATGGCAGGCTTTGCCGAATGGAGCAACAACAAAAAACAGCAGAGCGGCGTGCAGCCCATCGCCACACCGACCACTGCCAAGAGCTTCACGGAGTGGAGCAACGACAAGAAGGGCATCGTGACCCCACAGACCTATCGCAACCAGAACACGGCTTTCGAGAACAGCAGGCTTTCCAGAGATGCGTTTGACAGCAGCGTGCGGCAGAATTATGCCGCACGCGCAGCTGCATCTACGCCTACGCTGAAGACCTCCGGCGGGTATTACAGCCAGCCCAAGAATATCGGCACAGATATGGAACGCTACAGTAACACGGTGAGCGTCTATGAGACCGACCTGCAGAAAAAGCGCAAGGCCGTGGAGGACAGCTACGCAGAGCTGGAGCGACTGCAGGGAGAACTGACCACGGCCGGAGGAAAGATGGAGAGCCTGCACAGTTTTGCGCAGAGCAGCACCATCGCGGCAGGACTTTTCCAGCAGGCGCAGCGCGACTATCTGGATGTGCTGGGCAAATATGAGGCGGCGGCACAGGCGGCGGATGCTGCGTACAGCGCATACGAGCCGAGCTACAACCGTTATGTGGAGGCGGTGAACGCCTACGAGACCTACCGGACGGAGCAGCAGGGCATCTACGACAGATGGAAGGGCACCGTCCGGGATGCGGATGCCATCCAGACGGAAATTGGCGGCGTGGACACGCAAATCGAGGCACTGGAGCAGCAGAAGGCTGCGCTGAACAAAGAGGCCTCGCAGCTGATGAACAAGGTCTCCGGCAGACGCGGCGGCACGCAGCAGCTGATGGAATGGAGCAGGCAGGCCAGCGAGAAACGAGCGCAGGCCAACGCGCTGCAGGGCGACATCGACCAGATGAACGCGATGAAGGCGCTGCTGCAGGAAGAGCTGGACTGGTCTGAGTACTTCGGCTGGGAGGACTATCGCGGAGCGGAAGACTTCGAGGCGAAGAGCGGGTATGTATCCACGGAGACCGGAGAAGAGCCGGTCTACAATGCGTGGAGCAATACATACACCTCCACGGGCTTCGGAGACATCAGCTATGATGTCATCAACCGCAACGAGACAGCGATGGGCAGGCAGAACCTGAACGACATCAGCCTGAATCTGAGTTTCCTCGGACTGGAAGACAGCGAGCGGCAGCAGATGACGGACGAGGAAATCGCACTGTTCAACTACCTGTACGCACTGGACACGGAGCGGGGAGACACGGAACACACCACCGCCTACGCCTATATCGACTACCTGACCAGCGACCTGAACTACCGCCAGAGAAAGGCGGACGAGGAATACTGGGCGGGCTACGCCAAGGAAAGCCCTGTGGGGAGCAGCATCTTCTCCGTCATCACTTCTCCGCTGAAGGGACTGAGCTATCTGGGACAGTTCGCAGACTATGCAGCGGACGGAACCATCGACCAGAATGAGCGCTACAACAAGTTTTCCTACATGAACACCGCTATCCGCAACGAGGTGGCAGACACCATCGAGAAGAGCGGAAGCTGGGGCAAAGTGGGCAGCTTTGCCTACAACACCGGCATGAGCATGGCGGACTTCCTGCTCACCACGGCGGTGAGCGGCGGCTTCACTGGCGGCGGGAGCATCAGCAGCGCGATGGCGCTGGGCATCATGGGCACCGGCGCAGCGGCGGATACCGTCATCAGCGCAAAGGACAGAGGCCTTGACGACGGGCAGGCATTTGCGCTGGGCACCATCGCAGGCGCAGCTGAAATCCTGACGGAGAAGTTCAGCATAGATGCACTGCTGAAGGGCAAGTGGGAAGAGAGCGCTATCAAATACATCCTGAAGAACGCGGTGACGGAAGGCAGCGAAGAAGTGGGCGCGGATGTCATCAACACCATGGCAGACATCCTCATCGCAAAAGACCAGAGCCAGTGGCAGGCGGCCATCGACGCGTATGTGGCGCAGGGTAAGAGCGAGAACGAAGCCTTCGGCCTTGCGCTGGCAGACCAAGCGATTCAGATGGGACTGAGTTTTGCCGGAGGCTTCCTGTCCGGCGGCACCATCGGCGGAACCTACGCTGGTATCGGAACGCTGAGCCAGAACGCGGCCTACAAGCAGACTGGTGCTTCCTTGCGTAAGATGGGCGACGAGATGCTGCAGGCCATCATCGACACCGGACTGCAGGCCGAGGAAAACACCGAAGCGCACAAGATGGCGCTGGAGCTGCAGGAAAAGATGAAGAGCGGCACCGTCACCGACGCAGAAATCGGCAGGCTGTTCTCACTGGCGGCAAAAGAGGCTAATGCAGAAAATGCAACGACCACTCCGGAAGAGGGCATCGTACTGCCGGAGGCGGGACAGGAGACAGCGCAGCAGACCGAACAGGAGAACATCGGCGAACCCTTGGAGGCGGTGCTGCCCACCGGCGAGCTGCAGGAGACTGCAGAAGAACCGGCGCGAGCTGAGCTTCCGGCGCAGGAGCAGAGCGAGCTTATGCGCACCGCGGCTATGTACGGCATCGAGCGGGAGACTGTGGAGCGGGTGCAGCGCATCGCAGACATCGTGCACCGGAACATCGTCTTCTACGACAGCGCCAGAGAGGGCGAGAACGGATACCGCGACAGAGCGACCAACACCCTGTATATCAACGCGAGAAGCCAGAACCCAGTGGCACAAATCATCAGCCACGAGCTGACCCACTCGCTGGAAGAGACCGGCAGCTACGCAGACTTCCAGACGCTGGTGCTCAACCGCATCCAGCAGACCACCGGAGACCTTGAACAGCGCCGCAGGAACAAGGCGGAACTGTATGCCAGCAAGGGCGTGCAGCTGGAGACGCAGGCGGAAATCGACCAAGAAATCGTTGCGGAGTATGTGGAGAGGAACCTGCTGACCGACGAGGCCAGCATCCGGGCAATCGTGCAGCAGAATCGCAGCGTCGGCCAGCGCATTATGAGATGGCTGAACGACCTCATCGCCAAGCTGGGCAACAAGGATGCACAGCAGCGCGCCTTCCTGACAAGGGCGAGAGACCTATATGCCACAGCTCTGCAGGAGAGCCAGAGCAGCTTCACGGCGGAGACGGCACAGACAGAAGCGCCGCAGCAGGCTGAGCTGCCCGTTATCAGAGCGGAGGAAACTGCGACCGGAGCCGGAGAAACTGTTATCAGAAGCGGCGAAACCGTTACTGAAGACGGCGAGAGCGTGGTTGACCCGGCGGACACGGAGAGCGACCAGTATCTCATCGCGCTGCGCGAGCAGCTGGCAAACGGCGAAATCACAGAGCAGGAATACGACAGGCTGTTCGACGAGTACTATGAAGGCGGCAGTGAAAACCAGTACAGCTTCGGCGGGAGAAATGCCAACGCTGCAGACCTTGATGCCCTACGAAGGGCGCAGGAGATGGAAAAACAGGGCGTGGCAGCAGAGACCATCTTCCGAGAGACGGGCTGGTACACAGGAGCGGATGGAAAGTGGCGTTTTGAAATCGACGATTCCGGGATGGAGTACAATCCCAGACGGGAAGAAGATGGCGCAGTGCCGGGGCAGACGCTGGCGGACTTCCTGAAGCACGACGAACTGTTCCAAAGCTATCCGCAGCTGCGAAAGACCAGATTGGAGTTCGCAGACCTCGGCAGAGGTATCAACGGCCAGTACAACACGGAGACGGACACCATCACGCTGTCCAACGAGCTGCGGGATGCACCGGAGGGCACGCTCATCCACGAGATTCAGCACGCCATCCAAAAGGCGGAAGGCTTCGCAAGCGGTGCGATCACAAAGTTCTGGGAACGCCAGCTGAAAAGCGGGTACGACGGCAGAACACAGCAGCAGCGCCGGGAGGTACAGCGGCTGTGGCAGGAATACAACAGCATCCGCGACAATGAGCCGGACTTCTTTGCGGCGATGGTGGGGCTGGAAGCGATGGCACCGGATGTGCCCAGAGGAGAGATAAACTGGGATACGCTGGAGAAAATCGAGGAAGACCCCATCGAGTGGCAGCGCTACGACGCGGCCAGAGAAAAGCTGGAGCAGCAGTATGGCGATTTGAAGGTGTGGGACTTCACTGACCTGCGTTATAAGCTGAAGCAGGCGGAGATGAACGCTGGCCGGAGTGCAGCAGACCTCTATTACGACACGGCCGGAGAAATCGAAGCGAGAGACACCGCAAGACGCAGAACTATGACGGCGGAAGAGCGCCGCACCACCATGCCCTACACCGGAAATGAGGATACCGTATTCACGGAGACGGCGGAGGACGAATGGGACGGTGAAGCTCTGGACACGCAAGAAGATGCAAGCTATAATGAACGGACAGAAACTGCCGAAGGAGGCGTGAACTATGGCAGAGAAAATGGTGACGATATACATAGACGAGTATCCGCGCCGGTGCGAGGAGAGCAAGGTGCCGAAGGTACTGGAAGACATCGAGAAGCTGAAGCAGGAGTATCAGGAGAAGGGCGTGCCGCAGGAGACGCTGGACAAAATGTACTCCGTGAGGATAGTGAAGGACGAAGACTGACTGATGACGAGGCGGCACGGCTGGAAGGCACGGCCATCGTTGACGAAGACGGGCATCCGATTGCTGCGTATCACTTCACACCGGAGATGGACTTCGAGACCTTTGAGCGAGGGGACATAGGCTTCCACTTCGGCACGGAGGAGCAGGCCAGAAAACGCGGCAAAGACCTGAAGGCTGCGAGCGGGAGAATGTTCCGGGCACACCTGAACATCAAGAACCCGTACCGCGTGCGGCTGGATTTGAACTCGTGGTGGCCTTCTCACATCGGACTGTATCTGTGGGCAGAAGGCGTTATCACTGACGAGCAGTGGAGCGAAATCCAGAAGCTCGACGGACGCGGATATAACACACCGGGCGCGCAGAGGCTGCGAGAGATGCTGGACGAAAAAGGCATCGACGGCTTTGTATACCCCAACGGCATCGAAGGTGATGGCGATTCTTATATCGCGCTGCGGGATGACCAAATCGTAAGAAATGAAATCCTGCCCATAAAGGAGCAGTTCAGCTTCTCGGAACCGGTAGAGCAGACAGATAAGCTGCTGGCGCTGCACAACATGGACGAGGAAAAGCTGCGCCGCACCCTTGAACTGGGCGCGTGGCCTGCACCGTCCACGGCTATCGTGCTGGCATCTCAGGGGCACACGAGCTACGGTGAGTTCTCCGCTGTGTTCCCTCGCAGCGTCATAGACCCGGAGCTGGACGAGCGCAACAAGGTGTATGGAAGCGACGCATGGACACCGACCCACAGCAACGCAACCGTGGAGCGGGAGGTCAACCAGAGGGAGAAGCGCGTCTTCGAGAAAACCATCGAGGATTTGAGCAACGCTGTGGCCGGAGGAGCCTTTACCGGCGGCGGAGTACTGGGCAGAGCGGGCGTGAACGACAGCACGAGCAAGAGCGTCCGAGATATTGCGGAACAAATCTCCCGGTATCCGGATGTGATGGCTGCATACCTTGCGCTGCAGGACGGCGATGTGGAGGTCAAATACAAGGACAAGGACTATCATCGATTCGGAAGCAACGCGCTGCGCCGGTACATCGCAAGCATGAGCACGCAGGAACTGGCGGCACTGGATGTGGCCGTGGAGACACGGGACAACACGGCAATCGAAGCGGAGACACCGCGCGTGCGGCAGGTGCTGGAGGAAGTGTTCCGCGAGGAAATCGCCCAGCGCAGAGGCAAAAACGGCGAGCCGATACCGGAGAGGCTGGCGGAGGTGATGCTGAAGCGCCGCATGGACAGCGTGGCAGGGTATCAAATCGAGAGTTTCATCCAGAGCGCGTGGCAGATGCTGCAGGACGGAAGCGAGACCACAGACATCGACAAGCACGCGATGGTGGAAGACCTTGAAAGCAAGGTAGACAAACGGGATGTAGCTGCGTGGGCAGAGGAACTGCTGGCGGATGTTCTGGGCGAGAGCGGCATCTATAACGGTGTGGACATCTACACCGAGAACGGCCGTAAGAGCTTCCAAGAAACACACATGCCGCTGACGGCGGAAAACATCGTGAAGGCGATGTTCTCGACGGCATCCAGCCGAGGCGAGGGCGCATACGGCATGGCGGCCGGAGGACTGCAGAGCGTGGCATCGCCAAGCTATCAGACCGTGGAGGAAATCCGCGCAGACAGTCACAGACTGGGCAGAGTTCCAGACGAGGAGCTGAATGCACGGAAGAGCGAAATCGACGAGCTGTTGGCAGACCTCTATGAAGAGCTAAACGAGCTGCCGGGAGCTAACGCATACAACATTCCGGGCGCAGTGGTGAACGCTGCCAGCGAGCGCTATATCGACGATGTTATCCGCTCTTTTGAGCAGGACGGCATCCGGGGAATGAGCGAAGACACCGCGCTGCGGCTGATTGAAGTGTTCGAGATGGCGGCGCAGCTGCCGACGGAATACTTCGAGGCGAAGCCGGAGCGTGTGGTGAACTTTGGAGACGCGGTGGCGGTGCTGGCGCCGGACAACACACCCATCGAACTGCTGGCGCAGATGCGCGCGGCGGGTATGAATGTGGTGGAGTACGAGGCGGGCAACGACACGCAGAGACTGGAACTTATCAACTCCATGAACGCGCAGTTCTCCATTGGCGGGCGTACCGGCGCACAGAAGCAGGAAGTGCTGGCAAATCTTCGTCGGTATATGAACGGCGAGATGAGCACGCGAGACATCCGCAACTATATCGATGGCCTCGTCGATGCCGGATACAACCTGCCCATCAACCTGCAGACCTATGAACAGAGCGAAGCACAGGAAATCGTGGACGCTGCCCACGGGCAGAACATGAGCGTGCAGGAGTATCTGAACTACAACTGGGAGCAGTTTGAGCGGGACGGCCGGATGAACGACGCGGCCAGAGAAGCGCTGCAGCTGGAGAGGCAGCAAAGCAGAAGGCAGTACAGCATGGATGGAGATACCCGCAGCACGCTGCCGGTGAACGCGCAGCAGTATCTGCGCCGTGCGGAGCGGGCGCTGCTGGATAAAGTATCCACTGCGCTGAGCGTACCTGCTTTTGCGAGGAGAGAATACCTGCAGGACATCGTGCGCGAGATAAGCGACGAGTATCTGGCGAGCGGGACTGTGCGACAGGAAACCATCGACCGGCTCTTTGAAACGGCCTATGAAGAGGGAATCGTGGTGGACGACGAGTACTACCGCGAGTACAAGCACATCAAAGACCACCTGCGCACGCAGGCCATCACCATCAGCGAACAGGACAAACGCGACATTGCGGACTTTAACGACTTCCGCAAGAGTGCCTTCGGAAGCCTGCGCATCGTCAATGACGGCGGACTGCCGGTGGATGTGGCCTATCAGGAACTGCAGGGCATGGCCGGAGAACTGTTTCCTGATGACATCACGCATCCCGCAGACCAGCTCGTGCGGATGTTCGAGGTGGCGCGCAGTATTGAGAAGGTGGAGAAATCGCTGAGCGAATACTACGGACGCGACGCGGCGGAGTTTAAGCGCTGGGCGAAAAACGACTTCGACACGGCTGTGCAAGAGACTATGGGCGAGCTGAAGAATGTGAGACGGTATGCAGAGGAACGCACGCAGACCGAAACACAGCAGCAGTTGACCACGCAGGAAGATGTGGCGGAAGCCTACAAGCTGCTGAAGGAAGCACGCAGAACCTACGAAAAGGCAGCGGCGAAGAACCTGCTGACCGACCACGACAATGTTCAGGTGGGCAGACTGCTGAAGGGCGAAATCGAACTGGAACACCTCGACCCGGCAAAGGATAACATCAAGGGCATCACTGCTGTGTACGAGGCGAAGAAGGAATACGAGCGCCTGACAAAGCTCATCAAGGAGTGGAACAACAGCCGGAAGGCACAGCTGCGAGAGCAGGCTGACGAGTACCTGCAGACGGCCAACGACTGGAAGGACAAGAAGGCTGGCATCCTCTACTCCAGAGAGACGATGGAGCGGAACATCCTCGACATCGTGAAGGATAAGAAACTGGCAAAGGACATCATCGGCGAGTACTTCACACCGGTGCATGAGGCGCAGGCCAAGGCCACGAAGCTGAAGAACAAATACCGCGAGCGGGTGAAGGCACTGAACCTGTCCACCAAAGAGACCCGCGCCATGCAGAAGCGCGGGCAGGTATCGGAAGCGCACGCGGTGCAGCTCATCGGCGAAGCGATGGATAACATCCGGATGCTGGAGAACAGCAGAGGCCGTATGGAGCAGCGCGACGGTAAAACGCTGAGCGACTGGCGCGGCATCGTGCAGGACTTATGGGCACAGAATCCGCAGCTGGACAAGGCGAAAATCGAGCACGCCATCGAAGAGTTCCGCAAAATCTACGACGAACTGTTCCAGATGATGAACGATTCCCGCCTGCGCAACGGGTACGAGCCGGTGAACTACCGCAAGGGATATTTCCCGCACTTCCAGCCCGGAGACGGCGACGGCATCATGGGACTGTTCGGCAGAGCGCTGGGCATCAGCACGGATGTGGCGGCACTGCCCACCACCATCAACGGACTGACCCACACCTTCAAGCCGGGTATTCAGTGGTTCGGCAACGCACAGGAGCGTCTGGGCTTCAATACGGCATACGATGCCGTGGAGGGCTTCGACAAATACATCGAGGGCGTGGCCGATGTTATCTATCAGACGGACAACATCCAGAGACTGAGGGCGCTGGCAACGCAGACCAGATACCGCACCGGCGAAGAGGGCATCCGCAAGCAGGTGGACGCTGTATACGCAGACCCCACACTGAGCGAGCAGGACAAGCAGAACCGCATCGAGAAAATCTTTGAGAGCGGGCGCTATGCACTTTCCAACTTCGTTGTGGAGCTGGAGGAGTATACGAACCTGCTGGCAAACAAGAAGAGCCGCGCAGACCGTAATATGGAGCAGGCGCTGGGCAGAGATATGTATAATCTGGTGAAGGCGCTGGAAAGCAGAGTGGCGGCGAACATGGTGGCGGTGAACCCGGCATCGTGGCTGACCAACTTCATCCCGCTGACACAGGGCGGCGCACAGCTGAACCGTGGAGAGCTGCTGCGAGGTATGTGGCAGACGCTGCGCGCCTACAAGGAGAGCGACGGCGTCGTGGATGCCTCCACCTTCCTGACCAACCGCAGAGGCAGTGACCCGCTTGTACGCACATGGGCACAAAAGGCATCCGCAAAGATGTCCTCGCCGATGGAGTTCATCGACCAGTTCACAGCAGACAGTCTGGTGCGCGCAAGATACCACCAGAATCTGAAGCAGGGACTGAGCGAAGCGGAAGCTATGAGCGAGGCGGACAGCTGGGTGGCAGGCGTGATGGCCGACAGAAGCAAAGGCTCCACTCCGACACTGTTCCAGAGAAGCAACCCGCTGACCAAAGTATTCACGCAGTTCCAGCTGGAAGTGAACAACCAGCTGAGCTATCTCTTCAAGGATATGCCCAGAGACCAGAAGGACAGAGGGCTGGCTGCACTGGCAGCGGCGCTCATCAAGTTCTTCCTCGGCGCATGGCTGTATGACGAGGTATACGAGTACTTCATCGGCCGCAGACCGGCGCTTGACCCCATCGGCATCCTGAACGATACCGTGGGTGACATCACCGGATACGAGCTGCCGAACCTCGTGGAGCTGGGCATGGGCGCTGTTACGGGCGATATGCCATCCTTCAGGACGGAAAAGCAGAACGCCTACGACACGGTGACCAACCTGCTGACCACGGCGGCGGAAGAGCTGCCCTTCATCGGCGGCATCCTCGGCGGCGGTCGCGTGCCAATCAGCAGCGCGCTGCCGGACTGGGACAATCTGCTGAAGACAGTGACGAGCGACACATGGAGCACAAAGAAGAAGCTGGCGACTGCAGGCAAGGAGCTGTTGAACCCGGCAAGCTACCTGCTGCTGCCATTCGGCGGCGGCCAGCTGAAGAAAATCTATCAGGGACTGGATGCGGTCATCAAGGGCGGCAGCTACTCGGTGGACGCAGAAGGAAACGACCTGCTGCAGTACCCGGTATTCAATGACAACCCGTGGGACACTGCAGTGGCGGCGGGACAGGCCATGCTGTTTGGCAAGACCTCGCTGGAGACTGGGCGGGATTGGATTGAGAGCGGCTTCAAGACCTTCGGCGCGAAGGAGACGGCTGCGTATCAGGCTATGACCGATGCCGGAGTTCCGGATGAGGATGCCTACGACCTGCTGCTGACACTGCGGGGCGCAAAGAAGACCGAAACAGAAAGCGAGGCAGCGCAGGAGCGCAGGCTGCTGCAGGAGGCCGACATCTCCGGAGATGGCAAGAGCGTGGTCTACTACGGCCTGATGGCTTCCGACAAGGAGCGGGAGCTGATGGACGCGATGACCGACATGGACGCAGACATGGGTACCGTCACGCAGGTGCTGATGGATGTAAAGAATGCAGGAGACCTCACCGGCGCGGCGGCATCCAACGCAAAGCGCACAGCGCTGGCGGAGAGCGCACTGACCGACACGGAAAAGCAGACGATGTACCGCTATCTGTTCGGCACGAAACAGGAGGACGGAACCTACACCACCAGCAGAGATGACGACATCATGGCTTTCGAGCAGGCTGGGCTGGATATGGACACATTCCTGCAGGTGCAGAACGAGTACAGCAGCATCAACGAGGAATACGGCGGAGCCGGTGAAAAGGCGACGGAGTTCTCGCGCTGGGTAAACAGCCAAGACTTCGCGCCGGAACAGGCGGCGGTGGTGAAGGATTGCTTCACCTATTACAGCCAGATTCCTGCAGAGGCGGCAAGGTATGAGAAGTTCGTGGCGGCGGGACTGGAAGACGACACAGCCTATGAGCTGGCGAATATCATCAATGCTCTGGAGCCGATGGCCGGAAAGGACAGTGTGACCGACGAGCAGAAGTGGCGAGCCGTGGTAGATTCCGGCATGACGGCGGATGAGCAGCTGGCAGCACTGGAGGCGCTGAGCACGGAGAGCCAGTACAGAAAGTTCTCTGTGGCCTACGACTTCGGCGTGGTGCCGGAGGCCTATGTGACGGCGAGAGAGACGATGCCGAAGTTCGACGCTGACGGAAACGGCAGCTACAAGAACGACGAGATAACGGCGGCCATCAACTCGCTGGGCACATCCGGCGGCGGCTTAGTTCTTCCCGGCGGCAGCAGCATCAGCCTGACCAACGACCAGAAGGCGGCATTGTGGCAGCTGCTGACCGGAAGCACCAGTGCGAAGAACAACCCGTACAGCACGAGCGTGGGCTGGGCAGTCATCGACGCGGTGAACGCCATGAAGGAAGGCGACACCGGCATCGTATTGCCGGACGGCACAAACTACACCGGCGGCATCGTACTGCCGGAGGCATAAACAAAGAAATCCCCGGAGAGGCATCAATGAACTGCCCCCCACTTCTTAGATAGTATATCATACTGTCTAACAAATGGGGGGCAGTTCACAATGAGAGATAGGGGTTTATCAAGTTTTACATAAAATTACATTACCGGTAAGC
>ENA-UOJG01002380-UOJG01002380.1-human-gut-metagenome-genome-assembly--contig:-C47-NODE-2380-length-16140-cov-4.657818_pt1 | contig 16140 bp, 14 predicted proteins | sample MGYA00242340_ERZ723887 | MGnify/ENA metagenome assembly ERZ723887 | reverse complement strand
AGAGTCTAATTTCTTATAAAGTCAATATAATTATTAAAATTAAATTAGAATTTTTTCAGCAATCTGTTGATAAATCATCGGTGCCTGGAGAAAATCATCAACTAAAAGGTGTTCATTAATCTGGTGAGATTGGCGATCATCCCCTGGTCCATACTCAACGAACGAAAACGGCTTCTCAGCTAACGAATACCGAGAAGCATCGGTTGCCCCGTGTGAAACAATCACCTTTGGCTTACTTCCTTTTGTGGCCGCAACCGCATCACTAACAAGATTGATGAACGGATCATGCGGATCAGTTACGACTGGCGCAAAGCTAGCAACTACTTTAAGGCGTAGCTGAGCACCCTGCTTATTCAGCTGATCAATAATCTTTTGCAATCGTGCTTGCGTCTCTTCATTATCACATTCAGGAATGGTCCGCACATTTCCCTTCAAGTAAGCATAATCCGGAATCGAATTTAACTGCTCACCACCGTGGAAGACGGTTACCGAGTGAATCACCTTACCAAGAACGGGACTCGGTTGAGCATCAGCAAAGGCAGTTCGTTCACCATCAATAAAGCGCGCTAAATTTGCTACCGCGTTAATACCTAAATCAGGACGTGAACTGTGCGCCATCTTGCCAAAAGATTCAATTTCATAATCAAACGAACCACAGTGAGCATATTCAAGCTGGTTTGAGCTTGCTTCACCCATTACCATTGCATCCAAATCATCGGCGTATCCCTTTTGCGTCAACAACATCGATCCCTGACCACCAACTTCTTCATCAACCGAAAGTAATAAGCGAACCTTACCATGCTTTGGCAGTCCTGCTTTCTTCATCTGAATCAAGCTAATGACCATGGCTGTTAGACCGCCTTTCATGTCCACCGAGCCACGACCGTAAATATTACCATTGACGATTTCTCCTGAGAAAGGCGGGGATTTCCATTTTGCCGGATCACCAGTCGCTACCGTATCCATGTGACCAGCGAAAGCCAGTACTTTCCCCGGTTGATTACCAATCTCAGCTACTAAGCATGTCCGATTATCCGCAAACTTAACCAATTGACTATCAATATGATGTTGGGCAAGCACCTCTTTCAAATATTCGGCCAAAGATTGTTCATTGCCATTAACGGTATTAAACTGAATTACCTTTTGTAACAAGGCAATTTTTGCTTGGTCATCCATCGTCCCACTCCTTTCTCATTATTTTTTAATATTGAACACTGTACTCTTAATTAACGGGTTTGTAAAGCGTAAGTATTTCTTTTATACAAAAACTCCCAAAATGACGATCTTAACCGTTATTCTGGGAGCCCTCTAAATAGTAATTATCTAAGTCTAATCATGATTAAATCATTCGCATTCCACCATCAATTTGGACTGCTTGACCGTTCATATAGTCCGACTTGGGTGAACCCAGGTAAGAAACAAAATCAGCAACCTCTTGCGGTGTCTCTGGTTTACCTACTGAAATACTGCTAGAGAACTTCTTCCAGTAATCACCAACCTTACCACCTAAGAGCTTTACCATATCACGATCAATCTGGGTCCACATTGGCGTATCAACAATTCCTGGGCAATATGCATTTACTGTAATATGCTGTTTACCAAATTCTTGCGCTGCCACTTGAGTAATTCCGCGAACAGCAAATTTAGTGCTACCATAAGCCGCCATTAATGCATCACCAAAATGACCAGCAACACTAGAAGCATTGATAATCTTACGAACTTTATCACCATCATCTTGCTTTTGAAACTGAGTAACAGCTGCCTGAATTCCCCAAATATCACCAAAAACATTAACCTGATATATTTTTTCAAGATCTTCTTCATTAATGGCAGTAATCGGTTTTACAATCATAATTCCAGCATTATTAACATAAGTATCTAGCCGACCAAAGTTATCAACAGCGGTTTGAACAAAGCGTTGGTGATCAGCCTTTTTGGCAACATCCCCCTGAACTGCAACCGCTCGTTTACCACTAGCATTAATTTTGTCAACTACTTTTTTTGCGTGATCTTCATTTAGGTCTGCAACTACCACATCATATCCATCTGCAGCTAATTGACAAACAATTGCTTCACCTATTCCCTGTCCACTACCAGTAACTACAGCAACTCGATTTTCAGCCATGTCAAATCGACCTTTCTATATTTAATCCAAGCTATTTGTTTTCCGGTAATCGCTTATATTTAAAATTGTAAGATTAAAATACTTATTAGTCAAATAAAACAAAAATGTTTAAAATGATAATATGATGTACAAATAAAAAAAGAACCCCTTACTATATCAAGGGTTCTCTCTAATATTTAAGGAGAGTACAGGATTTGAACCTGCGCGCCCGCTCTACACGGGTTCGCCGGATTTCGAGTCCGGTGCATTACCACTCTGCCAACTCTCCATGATTAGTCATTCGAAATAATTCCGAACAACCAAATTGTATCAAAATTGTGTTCCACAGTAAAGGTAATTATTGATTTGCAATATCATAAGTTGTTTTGCCATTCTTTGCTGTATACATGGCCTGACTATCATCAGCAGGATTCATGATACTAAGTGAGTAATCATCCCCGATTGCCTTATCAATATCCTTAGAGTTTTTCTTGAAAGAACTTGTTAACTTGCTCCAACCCATTTGTTCAGCTTGGCTAGGATCTTGAGCTAACTGCTTAAGTGCATTAACAGTATCATCATCCGTTGGCGTTACCTTGTAGGTCTTAGTTTTGCTATCAAAGGAAACATCACCAAACTTGGAATATCCCTTTTGGAGCTGACGTAAGATTGCCATTTCCTTATTTTCTTGAGAAGCTGAACCAGTTCCGGAACCGATATTAGCCTTATTAGAAAATGATGACATACTCCCACTATTACTTGTAACCTGAGAAGATTGAGCTTCAGATGAAGAATGTTGCTTACTCCGGTTAAATGCTGGGAGATTAATTACACCATATATTACAGCGGCTAAGCTAAGAACAACGATGATCGTTCCACCTTTCCATTCACGGTATTGTTGCCATGAATTAGCAAGGTAAAAACCACCTAAGATTAACATTAAGCCACCAAAAACAATCAAGAAAATCATTAATAAATACCCCTATTTTTGATACTAAAACTCCATTAATGCTTTCATGTCATAGTCTTTAATCTTTTCCCGACCATGTAAATCTTTCAATTCGATTAAGAAGGCACAACCAACGACAATTCCACCAAGTTCTTCAACCATTTTAATAGTTGCGGAAATGGTACCACCAGTAGCTAAAAGATCATCAACAACTAATACCCGTTGACCTGGCTTAATAGAATCGGCTTCCATTTGCAAGGTTGCTTCGCCGTATTCTAGATCATAGGTGGCACTAACAGCCTTCCGGGGAAGCTTGCCCTTTTTTCGTGCTGGTGCAAACCCAACTTGTAATTCACGAGCAATTGGACAACCAACGATGAATCCCCGTGCTTCTGGTCCCACAACCATATCAACCTTTTTGTCCTTAGCGTATTCACAAAGCTCGTCAGTTGCTTGCTTAAACGCTGCACCATTCGCCATTAATGGTAAAATGTCCCGAAAAATTACGCCCTTTTCAGGAAAATCTGGGACACTCGCAACGTACTTGTAGAGGTCTAAAGTCATAAGAAAAAATTGTCTCCTTTAATGTATGTTTAGACAGTTCAATACCCACTTTGCCAGAGCCTTACTATCACTAAATAACAGCACTTGTTCTGCCTGATATTGAGCAACGCGTCGCTGGTATGGGCTTGTTTCTTTTATGTCAGTTTTGTTTACGTCACTGACAGGTTTTAAAATACCATCTTTTATTGTAACAAATCCGGCCGCAGAAAACACTCTTAACATAAAAATTAATCGGTCAGCATTAATTTTTAGCTGGGAACTTAACTGGTTTAATTGCCGGTTCAGGTCAATTTGAGTCGTTCTCACTACTAGACGATATAAGCGGGCAAATTCATCCCGAACGGGCATCCCGCTTAAATAAACGCTGTTAGGCTGAAAAAGCAGTAGCCGAATCATTGAGGGTGCCTGCTGATCATTACTAAATAACTTTTCAAATTCTTCGAGGTTCGATGGGCAATCAACAATTGTTACTCGTTGAGCAGAAAAGTCAATCTGGGCTGCTTCAGCAGGTGATAATGCACTCCCCTCTGGTAAATGTGGCTGAATATTATCGCGCAGCTTTTTGTCAAACGCAATGTAATATCCCGTCTCATTAAAGAGTTGCGGATTTAGTTTGTTGGTTCGCTGATCAATAATTACTGGACTATCGATGCTAATATCCTCCAACATCAACTGAACCGTTCGTTTTCCCCGCCACTCGTTAATTGAGAGTTTAACTGCCAGCTTAATTTGACTAGCCATCGCTGCTTTTAAAACTGCAGCAAGTTTCCCTTTACCAAACGCAATTACCGTAACCTGAGACTGTGGACCGCCCACCATAAATTTCAGGTGTGAGTTATCCTTCCCCATAGTGACAATGCTATTAATTTGATCCGGCTGTAATTCAAAGACTGGCTGTTCATTTCCCGGACCAAACGGCGAAAGACTCACTAACTGGTCATATAATTGCATATTTATTTCAGCAGGACTAATCGAAGCAGCAATTTCCAATGGTTGCTTTTTCTTTCCATCAAAATGCTGGTTTTCTGCCTCACTGATTAAAACATCTCGTAATTTTTCGCCATTTTCAGTTGCAAAACTTAAACCACAAGCAGCTGGGTGACCACCGAATGAAGTCATCAGATCCCGATGACCATCCAGGGCGGCAAACAAGTTAAAGCCATCTACGCTTCGGCCAGAACCCTTAGCAATCTTTTGGTCATCATTTGTACTAGCTACAATGGTTGGTTTCCCCGTTTGATCCATTAAGCGACTTGCAACAATGCCTAAAACTCCCTGATGCCAGTCATGACCAATCACCAACAATACCGGTTGATCCTGAGGTAACCGCTCAACCTGCTGCTGAGCCTCTCCCATGATCTCATTCACCAGCTCCTGGCGCTTGCTATTAGCTTGGTCAACTGCCTTTGTCAATTTAGTTGCGCGATCCTCATCAAGGGTCGTTAACAGTTCAACGCCCTCATTAGCATCAGCAATCCGCCCTAACGCGTTTAACCGTGGGGCAATTACAAAACCGATATCCTGATCAGTCAAGGACTGTTCACTAATCCCTGCTTCTTTAACTAGCGCATGTAGTCCCGGACGCATCCCCTGACGAAGTTCTTGAATTCCCATCATAATTAGCGGTCGGTTCTCATCGCTAACGCTAACGACATCAGCAATTTCACCAATTGCAACTAGATCGAGCAGCTCTTCTGGAAATTCATCCAGCAACGCCCACGCTACCTTAAACGCTACGCCAACCCCAGATAGATCAGCAAACGGGTAATTACTCCCCGGATAACGCGGGTGCACAATTGCGTAAGCATTAGGCAAGTCTTCGGGCATCTCGTGGTGGTCCGTTACAATAACGTCAACTCCCTGTTTAACCACCGGATCAATTACCGTCTTACCGCTTACCCCGTTATCAACGGTAATGATCAATGTTGTTCCCTGATCGATTATTTTTTGATATGCTTCTGCATTTGGTCCATAACCGTCACGGAAACGATTAGGAACATAATAATTAACATTAGCACCAACATCCTGCAGGACTTCATACATTAGGGCAGTACTGGTAATTCCATCAGCATCATAATCACCGTAAACAGTTATTTGTTCTCCTGCGGCTACCGCTTTTTGAATCCGTTCAACAGCTTTATCCATATCATGCAGTTGATGCGGATCATGAACTGCTTGCATCGATGGTTGAATAAAACGATGAGCCTCTTCTGGAGTAGTAATTCCTCGTTCTGCTAACAGGCGTGCAATTACAGGATTAATTCCTAATTTTTGACTCAGCTGCTCCACTATTTGCTTATCTGGCGCTGCTATCCGTTGCCAATCATACTGTGCTTCTACCATTCAAATCACCATTCGTTTTTTAAATCAAGAGAGGAGTGAGACTGACAATTTTGATCGTCCCACCCCATTGCCTGGAGAGTTAATTATAGTTCTTTCTTGTTTTGCTGAAAATCAAAGAACTTCTTGATTGCCCAATCACCGAGACCAGGAATAATTCCATATACCCAGCTTAGGCAGGTTACATAGCCCGGAAGATTAATTTCCCGTGTCTTGTAGCCAACGTTATCCCAGATTTGCTCAGCAAGCTTATCTGGAGAAATAAACATCCATTTTGGTAAGTGGGCCCGATACTTTCCCTGAGTATCCGCCTTTTCAAAAAATGGGGTATTAATTGGTCCAGGATTAACCGTTAAAACCTGCACACCATAGTCAGCAACTTCCATTCGTAAGACGTTATCAAACTGATTGACTCCTGCTTTAGTGGCGGAGTATGCCGCACTATTCGGTGTTGGAATTTTTCCGGCCATTGAACCAAGATTGATAATTGCCCCATAACCCTGATCCATCATTTGGCGGGCGACACAACGACTAATGTACATTAGAGCAAGGAGGTTAACATCAGTCATTCGTTTAAGCGTTGCGAACGATTCACCAGTTGCTGGTGAGAAATCGCCCAGACCAGCCGAATTAACAAGAGCATCAATTCCCCCAACCTCATGCTGAATTTGAGATAAAACAGCATCAATTTGGTCAGGATCAGTAACATCTAGCTGGTAAGAAAAGGCCGGTCGACCAGATAAAATCAAGCACTGGTTAGCAACTTTTTCCAAGCGCTTTTGATCCCGTGCTACCACAATCACAATTGCTCCCCGTCGCGCTGCTTCAAGAGCCAATGCTTTGCCGATTCCACTATCGCCACCAGTTATCAAAACTACCTTATTTTTTAAGAATCGTAGTTGCTTAAACCTTTTCTTCATCTTAAGGACCTCCTTGCTAGTCTACTTATTTTTTAAATGGGACATCAATCACATCAAAGTCATTTACTACCCTCGTGTCTGGTACGACATCACGGACCTGGTATGCTAACTGATATGCTGCTTTTCCCGTATACCGTGCTGAAATATGGGTCAACAATAACTTCTTTGCGCCTGCCTTCTTAGCAACCTCTGCCGCTTGAAGGCTTGTTGAGTGATAGTAATTGTGCGCCATTTTTGCTTCATTCTTTGCAAACGTACTTTCATGCACGAGAACGTCCGCTTGATGAGCAAGGACTACCGCGTTAGGCGTTTGCCGTGTATCGCCAAGAATTGCGATAATTCGCCCTGGTTGCGGTTTTCCAATATAGTTTCTCCCATCAATTACTCTCCCATCGTCAAGCTTAACCGTCTTTCCAGCTTTTAATTGACCGTAGATTGGCCCAGAAGGAATATTATCTTGACGTAACTTATCTACTTGCAGCTCACCGGGATGATCAGCCTCTTCAATACGGTAGCCGTAGCAAGCAATCTTATGGTCAAGTGACATCGTCGTTACTTTAAAGCCGCGATCGTTAAATAATTCTTGACTATGATCAATTTCAACGAATTTTAGCGGGTAGCTTAATCGTGATTCACTTACCTGAAGAGCCGTCATCACAAACTTTTTAATTCCTACCGGTCCGTAAATGGTTAACGGCTCATTACCACCCTGAAATGACCGTGAACTTAAGAACCCTGGTAAGCCGAAAATATGGTCGCCGTGAAGGTGGGTAATAAAGATCTTTGTTACCTTTCTTGGGCGAATCGTCGTGTGAAGAATTTGGTGTTGGGTTGCTTCTCCCGCATCAAATAACCAAATTTCATTTAACTCTTCTAACAATTTCAAGGCAACACTAGTAACGTTTCGCTGCTTACTTGGTGAGCCGGCTCCAGTTCCTAAAAATTCAAGCTGCATGCTCTTTCCTCAATTCCTTCTGATTTTATTTATTATTGTACAAATTCAAAGACAAACTTATCAATCCGGACAGTATCACCGTCTTGAATGCCCTTAGCCCGTAATGCTTCATCGACTCCCATATGGCGGAGCTGACGAGCAAACCGTAATTGACTTTCTTCATGGGTTAGATCGGTCATCTTGAATAAGCGGAGAAGCTTTTCACCGCCAAGGACCCAAGTACCATCTTCATCACGACTAATGGTAAAGGCTGCCTGATCTTTTTCTGGTGCTTCAGCCTTGTAAGTTGCCTCAAGTTGTTCGTCATGACTTTCACTATCGAATGCTGGCGTCTTATCGAGCAGGTCAGCAGTTAATTGCATTAGTTGTTGAACTCCCTGGTGAGTAACTGCTGAAATTGGAAAAATTTCAGGCTGCTTTGCGAGTGTCTTGTCAGCTGCCAAGTCTTTCTTAAAGGCGGCTAGATTCTTTTCAGCATTTGGCAAATCCATCTTCGTTGCGACGACAATTTGTGGGCGCTTCAAAAGCTCTGGATCGTAGTTAGCTAATTCATGATTAATCTTCTTAAATCGCTCAATCGCTTGCTTTGGATCATCACTGCTCATATCGATCAGGTGAAGAAGGACCCGCGTCCGTTCAATATGACGAAGAAACTTCAAGCCAAGGCCAACACCCTTAGAAGCTCCTTCAATCAATCCTGGCATGTCAGCCATTGCAAAGTCACGACCATCAGGCAATAGGACCATCCCTAAGTTAGGGACTAATGTCGTAAATTCATAGGCCGCAATTTTCGGCTTAGCACCTGTAACAACCGACAATAGGGTCGACTTACCAACTGATGGGAAGCCAACCAAGCCGACGTCAGCAAGCATTTTCAATTCAAGTTCGAGATAGCGATCCTGTCCTGGTTCACCATTTTCGGCAATTTCAGGAGCTGGGTTCTTCGCACTGGCAAAGTGAATATTACCACGACCTCCACGGCCACCTTTGGCAACTACCAAGGTTTGACCATTCTCAACAAGGTCGCCAATGATTTTACCAGTATCCAAGTCCCGAACCGTTGTCCCTTGAGGCACGCTAATAACAGTGTCTTCTGCACTCGGACCGGTCATCTGCTTACTCATCCCGTTGCCACCGTTTTTTGCCTTAAAAATTCGGTGATAACGAAAGTCCATTAATGTTCTTAGTCCCTCGTCAACTTTCAGGATGATATTACCACCGTGGCCACCATCACCACCGGATGGTCCACCATTAGGGACATATTTTTCACGCCGGAAGGAAACCATTCCATTTCCGCCTTTTCCGGCATGAGCTTCAATTTTAATTTGATCAACAAAAGTATTCATAAGTTGATTTCTCCGTTCTTCTGTTCTAATTACAAGTATATTGGAAAAAATTACCAGCGTCAAAATCAATCATGACTACTACCCTTAGCTATTTCGGCATTTCCTTGAAGAGAAACTTTAATTAGCTGGGCAGTCTTCATGTTAATTCCTAACGAATGAATATCCTCGACTGGAGCTGCAGCGATTTTGGTAATTGAACCATATTTTTGCAGCAGCTTTGTTCGGGTCCGTGGTCCGACCCCCTTAATCGCATCCAATCGTGAGGCCATCGAATGACGAGCATGAACTCGCCGGTGAAAAGTAATTGCGAAGCGGTGAACCTCATCTTGAATCCGTTGAACAAGGTAAAATCCCTGACTCCGCGGATTCAAATTAATATGTTCATCATGGTCACCAAAAAGAAGATCCGCTGTTTTGTGCTTATCATTTTTAACCATTCCAACTACTGGAATATCCAAGCCGAGTTCGTTTTCAAGCACATCTTTAACCGCGTTCATTTGAATTTCACCACCATCCATGAAGATCATGTCAGGCATTGGCTTATTTTCCTTCAGCAGTCGTGAATAACGACGACGAATTACTTCTCGCGTACTAGCAGCTTCATCAGCATGATTAATTACACTCTTCAGTTTATATTTTCGATAAAGTTTCTTCGCTGATTCCCCGTCAACAAAAACAACCATTGCACTAACCGGGTCAGCCCCTTGGATATGTGAGTGATCAAAGGCTTCAATCTTATGTCCTTCCGGTAGTCCTAACGCATCAGTAATTTCTTTCATTGCGCCAGTTGTCTTCTTGGTATCAAGTTCAAGGAGCCGGAACTTTTCATCAAGTGATAGTTGGGCATTTTCACGTGCCATCGCCATTAAATCACGTTTTTCTCCCCGTACGGGCGTTCTTACTGGCACTCCTAAGATTTCACTAATTTCTTTGTTCGGAAGTCCATGCGGCAGAAGAATTTCTTTTGGTAAAACATTATTTCGGCGATTATAAAATTGTAGAATAAAGCTGGTCATCTCTTCGACATCGGTATCAACAACCGGAAATAACCGTTTTTCTCGCTTCATCAAGCGCGCCTGACGAATAAAGAATACTTGGATAGACAACCAACCCTTATCCATATAGAAATTAAAGAGATCCCGTGGCGTTTTATCGTTAGAAATAATCTTCTGCTTTTCAACCGTTACTTTAATATAGTGTAACTGGTCACGAATTTCGGCTGCACGTTCAAATTCTAAATTTGCTGCCGCTTCATCCATTTGCTTGGTTAACCGACGCTTCACAGTCGCTGTATTCCCGTTCAAGAAGGATTTAATCCGCTTAATCTGCTCATCGTATTCTTCACGAGGGACAGTTTTAAAGCAGGCACCAAGACATTGTCCCATGTGGTAATACAAACACGGTCGATTTTGGTAGCCATTACAGCGCCGCAGAGGATATACTTTCTGAATGAAATGAAGGGTTTCTTCAGCAGCATAAACGTTTGGATAAGGGCCAAAGTAATAAGCACCATCCTTCTTTACCTGCCCCGTAATCATTGTCCGCGGATCCCGTTCATTGGTAATCTTGATGTACGGATAACCAGTTCCTCGTTTTAACCTAATATTAAAGTAGGGTTGGTGCTTTTGAATTAATGTAATTTCCAGTAAAAATGATTCCTTATTGGTTGAGGTCACAATCGTTTCAAAATCAGCAATCTCGGAAACCATTTTCGCCACTTTTCCCGTATGAGAACTCTTAAAGTAAGAGCGAACCCGATTCTTTAAGTTTTTGGCTTTGCCGACATAGATAATCTGATCGTTAATATTCTTCATCAAATAACAACCAGGCTTATCCGGTAATAATGCCAGTTTATGTTCAAGGTGTTCACTTGCCATAAAAATTCCTCCACTTAAATTGCTAAGTATTAATTATACGTTAAATCAAAGGAACAACGCAAAGGATCTGTCCAGATAATTGTACTTTCAGCTCTTTTTATGCTAGAGTATGAAAAAACTAGAGGAGGATGTTGAAAATGGGACTTGTTACCCGACGCAGTATGCAATTAGATAAGCTGTTTGATCAATTTGCGGTTGATCCCAAAAAGACGAAGAAGCAACCTAAAGATACTGAAAAAGATAAAGAAACAGCCAAAAAGGAAAATAATAACAAGTAATAAGTAAAGCGGCAAGAATGGTGTTAGTTGAGACCACTCTTGCCGCTTTACTATTAGTTAATCCTGTTTTTTAAACCCTTGTGGATAGCGTTTATTTAATTCATTAATATTAGTCTTAGCAACTTCATCAAACGGAATATCAGCCCATTCGGCAATTTGTGAAAGGTACCAAAGAACATCACCCATTTCATGAATAAGTTGTTGACGATCTAATTTGCGACCACGGAAGGTATAGTTCTTTACCAGGTCAACTACTTGGCCAGATTCGCCAGCTAACCCCAACGCACAATTAGTTAATACTTGTTCATTACCATAGAGCGTTCGTTTTGCCGCATTTTGGTATTGATCGAAATCCATTAATTTTGTTCCTCCCCAATTCGCTGTTCAATCCAATTCCACACTTGATCCTTCCCCTGCTTTTTAACAGCAGAGAATAATATCAATGGTGTCTTAGGTGTTAAGTCCAGCGTTTTGCTAATATCATTTTTTACCCGATTTCGAGCATTTGGCTTAACCTTATCAATCTTCGTCCCAACAATTAGGGTCGGAATATCATAATAAGCAAGCCACTGATACATTGAAACATCATCAGCTGTCGGTTTATGCCGACCATCAACCAATTGAATAACACCACGTAATTGTTGACGTGTTGTTAAGTATTCCTCAATCATCTTACCAAATCGTTCCCGTTCCTTTTTGGAAACTTTTGCGTAGCCATAACCGGGAACATCAACAAAGTATAGTTCATCTTCCACATTATAAAAGTTTAATGTTTGTGTTTTCCCAGGCTGGCTAGATGTATGCGCAAAGTTTCGTCGGTTAATGAGGACATTGGTTAATGACGATTTACCGACGTTCGACCGACCAACAAACGCAATCTCCGGATAGTTAGTTGCAGGGTATTGTTTAGATTCTACCGCACTGATCGTTAAATCAACATTATTGACTTGCACTGCCTTGCACTCACCTTTCTTAAATTATGAAGCTTCCTTTTCGCCCTTCATAACGTATCGTGGCTCCGTGTGTTGAGTTACACAACGCTTGTCGATAATTACCTTTTCAACGTCCTTTCGGCTTGGCAAATCAAACATCACATCACGCATAACGCCTTCAATAATCGAACGAAGACCCCGAGCACCAGTATTTCGCTTAATTGCTAATTGAGCCATTGCACGTAATGCTCCATCGGTAAAGGTCAACTGACTACCATCAAGACGAATTAATTCTTGGTACTGCTTAACAAGTGCATTCTTCGGTTCAGTTAAAATCCGGACAAGATCGTCCTCATCAAGCTTTTGTAATGCTGTCATTACTGGGAGCCGACCAATAAATTCTGGAATCAACCCGAATTTCAAAAGATCTTCAGGAATAACGTGTTGCAAAATATTCTTTTCGGTAACATTAGCGGCTTCATCGGAGTTAGTCCCAAAACCGATTGTCTTATCGCCAAGACGTTCCTTAACAATTGTCTCGATTCCATCAAATGCACCACCGACAATAAACAGGATATTCTTAGTATCAACCTGAATAAATTCTTGTTGAGGGTGTTTCCGACCACCTTGAGGAGGGACATTAGCGATGGTTCCTTCAAGGATCTTCAAGAGAGCCTGTTGAACACCTTCACCAGAAACATCACGGGTAATTGAAACATTTTCACTCTTCTTCGCGATCTTATCAATTTCATCGATATAGATAATTCCCTTTTCAGCCGCTTCAACATCGAAGTTTGCAGCCTGAAGAAGCTTTAAAATAATGTTTTCAACATCTTCACCAACATATCCTGCTTCAGTCAATGTAGTCGCATCAGCAATTGCAAACGGAACGTTTAGGATCCGTGCTAGTGATTGAGCTAAGTAAGTTTTCCCCGAACCAGTTGGCCCAATTACCGCAATGTTACTCTTTTGCAATTCGGTATCATTATTATCACCAGTTGTCATTGCATTAACCCGTTTATAGTGGTTATAAACCGCAACAGAAAGGGTCTTTTTAGCATCAGACTGCCCAATTACGTAGTCATCAAGCTTGCTCATGATTTCTTCAGGTGTTGGAACCTTAAATGTACTGTTCTTACGGTCCTCTTCAAGCTCCTGGTCAATAATTTCTTGGCACAGGGCAACACATTCATTACAGATGTAAACCCCCGGGCCCGCAACAATCTTTTTTACTTCATCTTGCGACTTACCACAAAATGAACAGTGGACTGAATCCATACCACTAGTATCTTCAAACATGGATTGTAGCCTCCTATTAAATATACTGCTTTAATAATAACAAACTTAACTGATTAATTCGAATGATTAGTTTACAAAAATAATCAAAATTAAATTAACACGAATATCACAGTAATACAAATGGCTTCAAGAGCCTGCCTAGTAAAAACGAACTCTTGAAGCCTATTTGCAACCACGAAAGCATGGGAAAAGTTTATTTATCCCATGCTTTTCGCGTTTAAATATTATTTAACTGATAATAGGATCGATTACTTATCTTCCTTCTTATCATCGGCCTTTTCAACTTGCTTAGCTGAATCAGCAACTAAGTCAACAGCCTTCCGAATCTTAATGTCATGTGTAAGCATGTCTTCAGACAAAGCGTTCTTAACTTGGTCTTCCTTCATGCCATATTGCTTAGCAAGGTCACTAATTTCAGCCTTGATTTCATCTTCAGTTGCAGCTAAGTCTGCATCGTCAACGATTGCTTCAAGGACTAAGTTAGTCTTAACCCGTTGTTCAGCATCAGCAGCAAATTGCTTCTTCAAATCATCTTCCTTAGTACCAGTGATTTGGAAGTACATTTGTGGACTAATACCTTGTTGTTGCATTCCAGCTAAGTATTGTTGCATTTGACGGTTAGTGTCTTCATCCAACATTGATTGTGGAATATCTTGAATTTCGGCATTTTCAACTGCAGCGTTAATTGCTGCATCTTCAATGGCAGCCTTAGCTTGGTTGTCCTTGTTTTCTTGTAATTCCTTCTTAGTCTTGTCTTTCAATTCGGCAAGAGTATCAACATCTTCGTCAACATCCTTAGCAAAGTCATCATCAAGTTCTGGAAGTTGCTTTTCCTTGATTTCGTGAACCTTTACCTTAAAGATAGCTTCCTTACCAGCTAAGTCTTTAGCATGGTAATCTTCAGGGAATGTAACCTTAACATCAACATCATCGTCAGTGTTGTGACCAATCAATTGATCTTCAAAGCCAGGGATAAATGATCCTGAACCTAATTCAAGGGAGTAGTTGTCAGCAGAGCCACCATCAAACTTCTTGCCATCAATGCTACCTTCATAGTCGATAACAACAGTGTCACCCTTTTCGGCTGGCTTGTCTTCCTTTAATACAAGTTCTGCTTGTTGTTGACGCTTCTTTTCAAGTTCAGCGTCAACGTCAGCATCACTAACTGTAGTATCTTGCTTTGGAACTTCCATTCCCTTGTAGTCGCCAAGCTTTACTTCTGGCTTAACGTCAACACTAGCAGTTAATACCCAAGGTTGGTCCTTGTCCATGCTCTTGATATTAATTTGTGGTTGAGCAACCGGTTCAATACCAGCTTCCTTAACAGCATCACTGTAAGCTTGTGGTAATACCTTGTTTAAGGCATCTTGGTAAAGTGATTCTTCACCGTACATTTGGTCAAAAATTTGACGTGGTACTCGACCCTTACGGAAACCTGGAACAGTAATCTTCTTCTTGGTTTCTACGAAGGCTTCGTCAAGTCCCTTCTTAATAGTGTCGACATCGATTTCAAATGTCAAAGTACCTTTACTGGCGTCGCTATCGCGTTCCCATTTTGCTGACATTTTATTTCCTCCAATATACATCAGATTGACCAAACACTAATCAGGCTGGTCTTTACATACTCTACTAGTTTACCGTACGTAAGTAGTAATTGCAACTAATCAAGAAATTCGATCGGATAAAAAATTTTAAAACAAAAAAGGTCCGGAAACCGAACCTTTTTCTCACTAAAACTAATAATTAAATTAGTCTAAGATGTCGGATACAACACCGGCACCAACAGTGTGTCCACCTTCACGAATAGTGAACTTAAGACCCTTTTCAAGGGCAACTGGCTTTTGTAATTCAACAGTGAATGTTACGTTATCACCAGGCATAACCATTTCTACACCATCTGGCAATTCAATAGTACCAGTAACATCAGTTGTGTGGAAGTAGAATTGTGGACGGTAGTTTGAGAAGAATGGAGTGTGACGGCCCCCTTCTTCCTTGGTCATAACATAAACTTCACCCTTGAACTTCTTGTGAGTTTGGATGGAACCTGGTTCAGCAAGAACTTGACCACGTTCGATTTGATCGTGTGAAATACCACGAAGCAATACACCAACGTTGTCCCCAGCTTCACCAAGATCAAGAGTCTTGTGGAACATTTCCAAACCAGTAACAGTTGACTTAAGAACGTCGTCAGTCAAACCAACGATTTCAACTTCGTCACCGATCTTAACAGTACCACGGTCGATACGACCAGAAGCAACAGTACCACGACCAGTAATAGTGAAGACGTCTTCGACAGGCATCATGAATGGCTTGTCAGTAGGACGCTTTGGAGTTGGGATGTAGTCATCAATAACATCCATCAAGTGAAGGATAACCTTTTCTTGTTCTGGATCACCTTCAAGTGCCTTAAGAGCAGAACCACGAATAACTGGAACATCGTCACCAGGGAAATCGTATTCGCTAAGTAAGTCACGAACTTCCATTTCAACCAAGTCAACCAATTCATCATCGTCAACCAAGTCAGTCTTGTTCAAGAATACAACGATGTATTGAACACCAACCTGACGGGCAAGAAG
>ENA-UOJG01002373-UOJG01002373.1-human-gut-metagenome-genome-assembly--contig:-C47-NODE-2373-length-16221-cov-21.241309_pt1 | contig 16221 bp, 12 predicted proteins | sample MGYA00242340_ERZ723887 | MGnify/ENA metagenome assembly ERZ723887 | reverse complement strand
GTCATCGCCGGATTCCAAAGAGCCTGTGATGTGAGTCACAGGCTCGAACTTTATAGGTGGATTCGTGGATGCGATTTATCTGATACGGGGCATAAAACGCCGCTGAGATGCGCAGTTGGTGACGAGACGAAGCGGTTGAGAGTTTGTCCATCTGCGAGAATGTGATGTGAGCGGCAGGTTCGAACATTATGGGAGGATTCGCAGATACGATTCGCCTTGTTATGAGGTACAAAACGCCGCCGAGATGCGCGGCTGACGATGGAATGAAGCGGTGAAGCTTTTTGTTCATTTGCGGAAGCAGCTATTTGGTTGGCAACGGCTCGGGAGAGTAGGTCATCGCCGGATTCCAAAGAGCCTGTGATGTGAGCGGCAGGCTCAAACTTTATAGCAGAATTCGCGGAAGCGATTCATCTGGTACGAAGTTCTCAAGCTCTCTACGTGTCATTGATGCGCGCAGAAATGGGATTGACAGGGAAGTGCTTCGTGGTGGTGCATGGTTGGTAGCAAGTTGGCGCAGCGAAGCGCTCTGTTTGTTTAAAACAATTCCGCGGAAGCGCAAGTACAACGCGATGAGGTTTCTTGTCTGTCTGCGGCCTGCGGCAAAATCTACGAATAATGCGGAGAGATTTTCGTCTATCTGCGGAGAGCCTTGCAGGAAGTGCGTGACTGGAGACGGGCTGATGCAGGGAAGGATTAGAAGTGGCGAGAGCCAGCTGAGGGAGGGCTGAACGATGCGAAGGAGATACCTTGTTCTGGCAGCAGTGCTGATTCTGTGCGGCGGAATCGTTATGTATGTGGCCTTGACTGGCGAAAGCGGAGATCGGGTTCAGGCGCTGTATTCCCGGATTCAGAAGGAGTATGGTATTGAGCTGACGGACAGCGTGGTTGCCAGCGTGGAATGCGAACCGTATTACTCGCGCGATTACGCCTGCGTGGCGGCGATGAAGCTGACGGAGGAATACGCGCAGACCTTGGGAGAGACGGTTCAGAACGACGCGTCATGGGCTCGCACGCGGAAATCGAAGGAACTCATAGACGAGTATATCGAGCCGTGTCTTTCTTCCTTTGAAAAGCTCGCGGATTTAAAGCGGTGCTGCACGGAGGAGGACAGCTATATGAAGCTGATCATTCATGACGAACACGCAAAGGAGTTTTCGGTTCTCGTGCTGAATGCGCCGAAGGCGGAGCTGTTTTATTTCACGCTGCATTAGTTACTTGAGACGATTCGAAGCACTGGGAGGGGATTGGATGGAATATCGGAGATATGGCAAGTTTCGGTTTCTCGATTACATGCATGTATGGTGTCCGACCATCTTATTACTGGCGTTTGCGATTGCAGCAATTCTATATACTCCGTCGTATCTGGTTATAGGGCCTTGTTTGATGGTGATCTACCTGCCGTACACGGTTCTTGAACCGAACAGAGAGCGCTTCACCATTATCAATAACAGCATTGTGACGAGGAAAGGCAGGAAAACGAAAACAATTGAGCTGCCGGACGAATTGACGCTGATTGTTTCGGACGCGGATATTCTCGATTCGTTTTCGAAAAGACGGCTGGGCTTATATAAAGCATATACTCTGAAGGGTAGATATGCCATATCGATTTTGCGCCGGGATTTCGCGGAAAATGTCATTCGTTATCTGCATAAAAATGGTGCAAGGGAGTATTCGAACACCTCGATCGAATTATCCTTCTGTTCATCCTTTCGTGTGGAGGAATATATTTACAGCTTCGTATACAATCAGGCTGCGTTTGATACACTGATTTCGGGCAGAAAATGCCAGCTGATTATACCAAAATCGTTGTTGAAAGCCATTGCCGTTGATTCAACACCTGTTGATGTTCGGGTAGATGAAAGCTGTTAGCCGCAGAATTCAAAACGCGGAGTCGTCTCGGTTTAAGAGGGGACGGCTCCGCGTTTTTGTAGGAGTTCGGGGCTGAAAGAATTTGTGATGGTGAGCGGCTCCCGAGACGGCTTCACGGTTATTCAGCGAAATATTGATGAAAAGTGAATGACAGATATCGCCATTCGTGCAAGAGTGTGATATACTATGTTGGAATAAAATTACTCTGTATTTGCAACAGGAGACAGACGACAGCGTAAAATGCTTTTGATTGGAGATGCGCCAATGTCGATAGAGAAGCTTCAGGAGCAGGCACATGCCTTATTTGAGTATATAAAGGAAGTGTGTTTGCTGGGGCAACAGAAAATACTGGATGTAAATAAACAGATGGGCGTTGTTTTGCTTCGCAGTCTGGATGATCCATCCTGCGTCACGATAGCCAGTCGGGATCGGAGTGACGGAGCAGCCGAGTATGATGATGATTGCCTGTTTTCGTTTCGCAAGCCGGATTTCACGGCATGCCCATCGCCGGATGAATCGTTGATAAAATGGCTTATGCCGGGGTGGCAGGATTACCAGAGACAGGCGGAACACCTTGAAAAGATTGAAACGGAATTCGAGAAGGGGACAGCGAAGGATGCGCAGAAACTGCTGCCATCTGAGGAGCTTGACAAAGAGCCTTCAGATATTCCGGTTGAGCATTTTACTGATGATCCGAAGCGAGTTGAACGGTTTGAAACGTGGGTAGAGAAGCGCGAAACATGGGTGGAGCATGAAAAACACACGGCGCGGCTTCGCGGTATTTTCAACGATCTTTTTGATATGTACAGCCTCTGTCGTCAATCTCCGGATACGCTCGAAATCGTGATCGGCAATGGAATGCTGACAGATAAAAAGAATAAGGAGATACGCCATCCGCTTTTGCTGAAGCGAGCAAGGCTGTTGCTTGATCCGATTGGAAATACACTTACGCTTTTCGATACGGACGAACCGGCGCAAATATATCTGCCCATGTTTTCTGTAATGGAAGATATCAACAGCGACGTTGTGCGCCCGCTTGAGAAAAGAGCGGAAGAAGAGAACATTCACCCGTGGGATCATTATGAGGGCGCAGATCTTTTAAAATCGGTGGCCCATCCGCTTCACGCCAGCAGCCGTTACTTGAATGATGGTGAGGAAGCGGCGCGTACGGACGAGCGGATTCTCGTTCGCTGGGAGCCCTGTGTCGTTTTGCGCAAACGCCCAGATGGTACGATTAAAGCATTGCAATCGATTTTAGGCGACTTAGCTGAGGGCGCGGAGATTCCATCTTCTATGCGCGGCATTCTTGGCAACTTTGACCATGATGGTTGCAAAAGGGACGAAGACGGTGCAGTTGACAGCGGTGCGGTAGAGACATGGGCAGAGCCCAAACAGACGCCGCTTGAGGATGAGGAGATTCTGTTGCCCAAACTGGCTAATAGAGAGCAGATGCAAATTGTCCGGCAGATTGAACATGCACCGGCGGTTCTTGTGCAAGGCCCTCCCGGCACGGGCAAAACGCATACAATTGCCAATCTGCTCGGCCATTTTCTTGCAAAAGGGCAAACGGTACTTGTTACGAGCCATACGTCTAAGGCGCTTACCGTCTTGAAGGAGAAGGTGCCGGAGGAAATACAGGCGCTGTGCGTGGCGGTGTTTGGCGACAATCGCCAGGATATGGAAGAATCCATCAATGCGATTATTGAACATACAACGCTTTATGGACTTGCTGCACAGAAGGCCGAGGCGGAGAAGATTCGCGCGGAGCGCCATCAGCTTCTGCTTAAATTGAAGAAGGCGCGAGAGCTTGTTTATGCCATTCGCCATAAGGAGTTCGAACCCATTGTTTACTGCGGCGAAAGCTGGTCTCCATCAAAGGCGGCAGAATATATTTCTGCGCATGAAGATTTGATGGGACTCATTCCCGGAACGATCGTACAGAACGTGCCGTTCCCGCTTTCTGCGGAAGAATTAGCCTGGCTTTACGAAAGCAACGGGAGGATTTCTGTTCAGGAAGAAGTCGAGCTTTCGGCAGGACTGCCCGGCGCGGACGCATTGATGACGGCGCAACAGCTTGCGGATAGCATGGAGTTGCTTGCGAGGTTGAAGCTTCAGCTGCAGGCGATTAACGCAGGCGGACGTGTAAATCTTGCGTGGAAGGAAAATCGATATGCGGTAGTCGATCAGCTGACAGATCAGGTTTTTGCCACGCAGGGCAGCCCTGCGGCCGAGGCAGCCCTGCGAGAAACTCTCTCGGTTTATGAAGAGCCCATTCCCGGATGGGCTGCGTTTGCTATGTCTGACGGAGCCGAAGAGGGATTGGCTCGCAAGCGCTGGGAGCAACTGTTGACGCGGATTGACGAGACGTATTCAAAAGCGCAGGTCGTGTTGGAAAAGCAGCTGACGAGACCGATCAAGCTTCTGGTATCCTCTTATGAGACGCTCAAGAATCCCTACGAGGAACTGTGCAAGGATGCGGAGAAGCATGGTCATGTCAAGAAGAGTCTTTTCATGAGCAAAGAGAAAAAGAACGCGCTTGATTCCGTGACGATTGCCGGAAATGCGCCGGAGTCTCATGAGGACATGAAGAGTGTTCTGGCATACCTGGAGCTTTTGACGTGCAGAGAACAGCTGGCACAGCTTTGGAACACTCTGGTTGCGGCGCATGGTGCGCGCCGTTTCGACGAGCTGGGGGAAGAACCGGAGCGTAGATGTAAACAGCAGCAGAAGGCGATTGAGCTTTGGCTGAACTGGGTGCGCAAGGGTAGAACGCAGCTTTGCGAACAGGCGAAGGCGGCTGGAATCGGAGATTTGTCGTTGCAGCCAATCAGCAGTTTTCTGTCTTTCTCGGATGACAGAGCAGCTCATATGATTGAGCATATTCAGACGCAACTAATCCCGGCTATAAGTCTGCTTCATCTGGTCAATGAACTCTATATTTCCGCGCGCGGCAAAGAAAACACGAGGGAGCAACTGGAAGCGCATGGGAATTCTGCGCTTTGCACAAATTTGTGGCAGGCGCTGGCGGCGGAATCGGTGGAATCGTATGCGCGCGCAAGAGAGATGCTTACGAGCGTTCTTGAAAAAGCGGAGTTGCAAAAGCACAGGAGCGAGTTGATCAACAAGATTGCTGTTTCAGCGCCGGGATGGGCAGAGGCTGTGCGCAAGCGTGAAGGGAGTCATGGGCAAACCTCTGTGCCGGAAAATCTGCTGACGGCATGGAAAGTTCGCCAATTGGCGTTTGCGATAGATGAAATCACGTCAACGCCATTGTCCGAGGCGGAAAACCGGGTTTCGATGCTTTCGGATCAATACCGTAAGACGACCGAAAGGCTTGCCACGACACTTGCCTGGTGCAACTTACAGCAGCGAATTGATAAAAATCCCGGGGTGCGGCAGGCGCTGAACGGATGGAAACAGACGATCGCGAAAATTGGGAAAGGCACAGGAAAACGAGTGGCCGGCCTGCGTGCAGAGGCTCGAAAGCTGATGGCCGAATGCCAGAAGGCGGTGCCTGCATGGATTATGCCGGTTTCCAGCGTGATGAACTCGATGGATCCGACGAACACCCAATTTGATGTGATCATTGTCGACGAGGCGAGCCAGTCGGATATTACGGCTTCCGCAATTCTATACATGGGCAGGAAGATTATCGTGGTTGGCGACGATGAGCAGGTCAGCCCCATGGCGGTGGGTCTGGACGAAGCGAAGATGCAGAACCTGATGAATATCCTGATTAAGGATAAGATTCCGAATGCACATCTGTGGGATGCCAAAACCTCACTGTATGACATTGCGGCACAGGTCTATCAACCGTTGATGCTTCGGGAGCATTTCCGATGCGTTCCGGACATTATAGGCTACAGCAACATGCTGTCCTATCGCGGAAAAATCAAGCCCCTTCGGGAAGCGGGAAGTTCTCCGTTTAAAACGGCAATTGTACCATTCCGCGTCGCCGGAATACGGAAGGGACGAAGCAAGACCAACGAAGAAGAAGCGGACGCGATTGTCGCATTGATCAAGGCATGTATGGAACATCCGGAGTACGAAGACAAGAGTTTCGGTGTTATTTCCATGCTTGGCGACGATCAGGTGAAGCTGATTGGCCGAAAGCTGGCGGATGGGATTCCGCTTGCAGAATATGAAAAGCATCAAATTCTCTGTGGAAATGCGTCCAATTTCCAGGGAGACGAGCGAGATGTGATCTTCCTTTCGCTTGTCGACAGCAACGAATCCGATGGCCCACTGGCAATGGCATCGGGCGAAGGACAGGGTGCAAATGGCAAGGCGATGCGGCAGCGCTACAATGTTGCGGTCAGCCGCGCAAAAGATCAACTCTGGATTGTGCATTCCCTTGATTATACGGCCGATTTGAAGCCGGGGGATATGCGCAGGCGGCTTCTGGAATACGCTTCCAATCCGCAGGCGTTTGCATCCCGGAACGATGCAATTGAGGAGGCTTCCGATTCGCCGTTTGAGGCGGAAGTTGCAAAAGCGCTGGTTGCACAGGGCTATCATGTCGTTCAGCAATGGCAGGTTGGCGCGTATTGGATCGACATGGTTGCCATCTGCGGAAATAAGAGGATCGCGATTGAATGCGATGGCGAACGCTGGCACAGCGGTGAAGCGAAGATTCTGGAGGATATGGAGCGGCAGTCTATCCTGGAACGACTTGGATGGAAGTTCATTCGAGTGCGTGGCAGCGAGTATTATCGCAGGCCGGCTCAGACAATCGCCCGGATTGTCAGCGAGCTGAATGCGGCGGGAATCGAGCCGGAGGCAGGCTCGGCTGAAGTGAATCATGATGCCGAGGATACGTTGGTATCCGACATCAGAGTGCGAGCCATGCAGCTGATGCGAGAAGAAGATGCGACGGAAATGAAGCCGTTCACGTCTGCGAACGAGCCGGAATCAGATCAGAAATTGTCCGAAAGTCCGATGGAGCATGAGGTTAGGGAAGAAGTAGGACATTTCGAAGAAATGCGTCCGGTTATGAATTCAGCACAAGTGAACGGTTCTGTGAGTACACGTTCAGAGAAAGCTGTACGGACGGAGCAACGGCGAAATCGCCCGACGGCGTTTGCGGAGCAGATCAGCATGTTTGAACCGGAAGAAGACATGTTGACGGCGCTTGAAAACGTGGGTTTTGCCTGCATCGACAATCGGGATTCTTCGGGAATCCTGTGGGTGCTGTATGACGACGGCAAGGTCGAGGCGTTCCGTGAAATCGAGCGACAGTATCTGATCAAGGCAACGCTTGAAAAGCGGGGAGCTGTTGCGACCGGTGGCGCGCCTGCGTGGCGTATTCTGGTAAGAAAGGGATAAGCGTAGGAAGTATGGTAAAGGAAGAAACGAACGTTACATATGAGATCATCAATGAAATCGGCGTTGTGTCCGACGACGGCAAATGGCGGCTTGAACTGAATCGCATCAGCTGGAATGGACGAGAGCCAAAGTACGACCTTAGAAAATGGTCGCCCAATCATGAGAAGATGGGCAAGGGCGTTACATTGACGGAGGAAGAACTGATTGCGCTCAGCGAGATCCTTTCGGAAGAAAAGAAATTTCTCCTGGACAATCAGAAATAAGGCATCCCCAAAGAGAGTCTGCCGCGGAGGTTTCCGTGGCAGACTCTTTCAAATGCTTACCCGAACACTTCGTCCAACTTGGACTCCAGCGTTTCGGAGCCTGCTCAGAATTTTCTGTAAAGAAGGCTGCGTTTGATACACTGATTTCGGGCAGAAAATGCCAGCTGATTATACCGAAATCGTTGCTGAGTGCCGTTGCCGTTGATTCAACGTTTGCTGATGTCCGGGTAGATGAAAGCTGTTAGCCGCAGAATTCAAAACGCGGAGTCGTCTCGGTTTAAGAGGAGACGGCTCCGCGTTCTTTTGAATGGGGAAGGCGTTACTTCATCTTGAGCATATCCCGCAGGGTCAGGCGTTTACCGTAGTACATTACGCCGGCGGCGTAGAGGCGGGCGGAGAAGGCCGAGAGGGCGATGAGGGTTACGAGCATGATGGCGAGGGAGAGGGCGGCCTGGGCGGGGGTCGCGGCGCCGGTCAGGAGGCGTGCGGGCATGCCGAAGGGCGCGGCGAAGGGCAGGTAGCGGGCGAGGATTTCCAGTATGCCGCCGGTGCGACCCGCGATGAAGGTGAAGTAGCCCAGGTAGAACGAGATCATGGACAGCAGAGACAGGGGCATCATGGCGACGTTTACGTCCTCGATGCGGCTCACGGACGCGCCGCAGACCGCGCCGAGCATCGAATACATGGCGTAGCCGACGAGGAAGAACAGCACGAGGTACAGGCCGTTCAGCGCGGTCAGCCCCTCGAGCGTGAGCGGGATGCCGCCGATGGTCACGCCCTGCGGGATCAGGAAGTGCGCGCAGAGCATGCCGAACGCGCCGAGGACGCCCATCTGCGTAAGCCCGACCGCGCCCATCGCCGCGCATTTGCCGGTGAGGATGCTGGTGGGCTTCGCCGAGACGATCAGGGTTTCCATGACGCGGGAGGTCTTTTCCGTCGCGATGGAGTTCGCCACGCCGTAGCCGTAGAAGAACACGGCGAAGAACATCACCATCGAAAGCACGAGACCCAGCGTGTAGCCGACCGGGTTCAGCGCGCCGGCGCTCTTCGTTTCGCAGGCGAGGGGCGCGAGCGTGGACTGAATCGCGGCCGCGTCCATGCCCGCTTCGGCCAGCCTTGCGGCCGACCACGCGCCGCTCAGGAGGGTGGATACGGTTCCGCTCGAAAGGCCGGACATGAAGTTCTTCACCGTCACGGTGATGGTCGGCCTTTCGCCGCCGTTCACGGCGACCAGCGCGGCGCTTCCGTCGTCCGCCACGCGGGCGCGCGCGTCCGCTTCGTCGGCCTTTTGGAGGATTTCTACCGCGTAACCGCAGGCCTTCAGCGTTTCCGCGCCGCCGGGGATCGCGCCGGTTTCATCCAGATAGTAGATGGTTTCGCCTTCTCCGGGCAGGTAGGCGGCGTTATCCGTCTCGGACGGCGTGTCGCCGAACAGCTTCGGTACAAGGCATGCCGCCAGAATGACCACAAGCAGCAAAATCGTCGTCACGCGGAAGCTCTTTTTGCGCACGGCTTCCAGATAGGTAAACCGAAACACGGCAAGGAACTGCTTCATTTGTTATCACCCACCTTTTCAACGAAGATTTCGTGCAGCGAGGGCTCGCGAATTTCGAATTTGTCCGGGTAGTTTCCATCGTCGACCAGCGCCTTCAGGAAGCGATGCGCCATTTCGTCGCCGGTGATTTTATATTCGCGCTCGTCCGCGCGGCTTTCCAGCGGAATCAGCCCGCACGCCGCGGCGGCGGGGCGCTCGTCTTCGCGGCAGGAGACGATGAGGTTCGTGTGACCGTAGCCCGCCTTGATGTCGCGCAGGCGGCCGTTCAGCACCGCGCGCCCCTTGTGCAGAAGCACGAGGCTTTCGCAGTAGTCCTCCACCACCGCCATCTGGTGGGAGCTCATGATCACGTATTTCCCGTTCGCGACCATCTCGCCGATGACCTCGCGCAGCACGTCGGTGTTCAGGGGATCGAGTCCGCCGAACGGCTCGTCGAGCACGACCAGCGTGGGGTCGTTGATCACGGCGGCGACCAGCTGCACCTTCTGCTGATTGCCCTTGGACAGCTTGTCGGCGTTCTTCGCGGCGTACTCCGCCACGCCCAGCCGATCCATCCATTTCGCGGCGGCGGCGCGCGCGTCGGCCTTTCTCATGCCGCGCAGCATGGCGAAATACACCAGCTGCTCGGCGACCGGGATTTTCATGTAAATACCGCGCTCCTCCGGCATGTAGCCGAAGGCGAGCGTGTCGCGCGAGATGCGGCGGCCGTTCCACGTCGCTTCGCCCTCGTCGGCGGCAAGCAGACCCAGCATCATGCGGATGGTGGTGGTTTTGCCAGCGCCGTTGGTGCCGATCAGGCCGAACGCGCCCGGCGCGGGCATTTCAAAGCTCAGATGATCCACGGCGCGCACGTCGCCGTAGGTTTTGGTGAGGTTCCGTACCTCCAGACTCATGGGCATACCCCCCTTTCTGACATTTTCAGTATAACATCCCGCGGCGGCGCGCGCAAGGCGTACAGGTCGAACCATTCATTTTTAGCGCTGAGTTGTCCGAATTTTCGCCTGCGCTTGACATTCGCGCCGCCGCGGGGTACACTGGAGGGCAGGAGGGATGCACATGTCAAACGAGAGAGAACGGGAAGCCATGCTGCGCGCCCGCGCGTTTATCGACAAGCTGACCGTGGACGCGCCGGACGGGGATCCGAAGGCCATCGTGGAGGACGAGAATCGATTCTTCGCGTGGGACAACGAGCACAGAAGCCCGAAGACGGGCAAGACGTTTCTGTTTGACTGGAGCTACTACATCGGCATCGTGATGGAGGGCCTGTATTATATGTACGAAGCCGGCGCGGGCGCGCGCTACCGCGACTACGCGAAGCGCTATCTGCACGCCGTGGAGACCGGCGGCCGCCTGAACCGATACGCGGGCTACACGCCCGATCACGGCGTGGACTGCTACAAGACCGCCAGCCTGCTGCCCTTCTTCATGGACGAGGACGCGGAGCTGAAGGAGCTGGCCGACGCGCTGTTTGATGACCTCGCGCGCAAAAACGCCCGCCATACCGAGGACGCGCTCGGCGGTAACTACTGGCACGTGTGGCGCGACGAAAAGCCGCCGCGCTACCGCGTGTGGCTGGACGGGCTGTACATGAGTCAGGTGTTTCTGGCGCGCTATGCCCGCAAAATGGGCGACGAGGAGACGCTTCGCCGCGTGGCCGCGCGCCTGCGCTGGGTGAACGAGAACCTGATCAATCCGGAAAACGGGCTTCTGTACCACGCCGGAAACGGGAAGGGCGACGTGTGCCCGTTCCACTGGCTGCGCGCGTCCGGGTGGTATCAGATGGCGCAGGCGGACGCGCTCGAGTGCCTTTCCGGAGACGACCGGCGGGCGCTTTCCGCGGACTTTGAGAAGCTGTCGCGCGCGCTCCTCCGCTTCCGCGACCCGAAGACCGGAATGTGGAACAACCTGATCGACCAGAGCGCGGAAAACGGCAACCGCGCCGAAAGCAGCGGCACGGCGATGATGGCGTATTCGCTTCAGAAGGGCGCGCGGCTGGGACTGCTGCCCGCGGAGCTGGGCGAAGCGGGGCGGGACGCGTTTGTGCGGCTGACCGAGGAAAAGCTGAAGGGCGACGCGCTGACGGACGTGTATCTCGTGGCCGCCGCGTCCGGCGAGGACAACTATCGGAACGAAGCCTATTATATGCCGCAGGAGGGCAAGGGCGTGGGGCCGTATATCATGGCATACGCCGAGATGCTGCGCCGCGGATAAGGAGATTTATGAGAATTCTGTTTGCCGAGGATGAGCGCGACCTGAACGACCTTGTGTCGCGCAGGCTTACGTCGGAGGGCTACAGCGTGGATCGCTGCTATGACGGGCAGGAGGCGCTGGATTATCTGCGCTCGGCGGCGTATGACGCGGTAATTCTGGACGTCATGATGCCGCGCGTGGACGGGCTGACGGTGCTTCGCCGCCTGCGCGCGGAGGGGAACCATGCGCCGGTTTTGCTTCTCACCGCGCGGGACGCGATTTCTGACCGCGTGGCGGGGCTGGACGCGGGCGCGAACGATTATCTGGTGAAGCCGTTCGCGCTGGACGAGCTGTGCGCGCGGCTGCGGGTGCTGACCCGCGCGGCATACGGCGCGGCGGACAGCGTGCTTCGCGTGGGCGACCTGTGCGTGGACACCGGCGCGCGCCGCGTCACGCGCGGGGGCGTTCGGGTGGAGCTGTCCGCGCGGGAATACGCGCTTTTGGAATACCTCGCCTACAACGCGGGCGCGGTGCTTTCGCGCGAGCAGATTGAGGATCACGTGTGGAGCTTTGATTACGAGGGCGGCACGAACGTGGTGGACGTGTACATTCGCTATCTGCGCAAAAAGCTGGACGACGGGCGCGCGGACAAGCTGATTCACACCGTGCGCGGCATGGGCTATGTGCTTCGGGAGGAACGCGGATGAAGCGGCGTTCGCTGGAAAGACGGCTGATTCTGTGGTTTTCGGCCGCGCTGCTTCTGATGGCGGCGCTGACGTTTGTGATCGTGTTCTCCGTCAGCCATTCGGTGTTGCAAAAGCTTTTGCGGGACGAGCTGGTGCACACGGTGGAGGACAATCTGGACGAGGTGGAGTTCTTTCGCACGCTTCAGCAGATGGACAAAGACGGCGACACCGACCAGTACATCCGCTACGGCGTGGGCTATCTGGAAATTGACGACGATTTTCTGGACAGCGTGAACGGCGTATGCACGGCGCTTTACCGCGAAACGGGCGAGCTTCTGTACGGCGAAAATCCCATCGCGGGCTTTGAGCCGGAGAGCTTCGCGGACGGCGAGACGCGCGTCGTGCGCGCGAGGGGCGAGAAGTACTACGTGTTCGACCGCAGACTGGAATCGCCCGGGCTGCGCGCGCTGTGGCTGCGCGGCGTGGTGGCGGAATCGCGGGGCGACGCGCCGCTGTATTTCGTTGTGCGCGTGTGCCTGTGGTTTCTGGGCGCGGTGGCGCTGATCGCCGTCGGCGGCGGAACGCTGATCGCCCGGCGGGCGCTCCGCCCCATTCGGGATATGTCGCGCGCGGCGGCGCGAATCGGCGGCGGAAACGACCTGAAGCGGCGCGTGCCCGTGTCGCCCGCCGGGGACGAGCTGTCCCGGCTGGCCGAAACGTTTAACGACATGATGCGGCGGCTGGAGCTTTCCTTCGAAGCCGAAAAGCGGTTCGTTTCGGACGCGTCTCACGAGCTGCGAACGCCCACCGCGGTGATTCTGGCGCAGTGCGACGAGGCGCTGCGCGGGGAGCGCCCGGCGGAGGAGTACCGGGACGCGCTCGCGGTCGTTCGCAGGCAGGGCCGGCGCATGAGCCGCATTGTTTCGGATATGCTGACGCTCACGCGCATGGAGCGCGGCGCCGACGTGTTCGAAGCCGCGCCGGTCGACCTGAGCGCACTGACGGATGAGCTGTGCCGGGATATGGCGCTGATCGCCGACAAGGGCATTTCGCTCGCCTTCGAAATCGAGCCGGGCGTGACCGTCGACGGCGACGCCGCGCGGCTTTCGCGCATGCTTTCAAATTTGATCGGCAACGCGTATCGCTACGGGCGCGAAAACGGGTGCATCCGCGTGACGCTGAAACGGGACGCGGACGAGGCCGTCCTGACCGTGGCGGACGACGGCGTGGGAATTGCGCCGGAGAATCTGGAAAACATCTTTGAACGCTTCTTCCGCTGCGCGCCCGACCGCTCGGACGGCGGCACGGGGCTGGGACTTCCCATCGCGCGGCAGATCGCGCGCGCGCACGGCGGGGACATTGCCGTTCAGAGCGAGCCGGGAAGGGGCAGCGCGTTTACCGTGCGCCTGCCCATCCGAAAAAAAGTTGGATGAAAACGGAGCTTCTCATGTTCCTCTAATCTGGGCGGGGTATGATACGACCATCCCGGAAATGAGGAGGCAAGACCCCATGAAAAAGAAACTGATTACCACCATTTTTTCGGCGCTTCTGGCGCTCGCGCTGTTCTGCGCGGCGCAGGCCGCCGTCGACCGTGCGGGCGCGCAGGCGCTGGCGCTGAAGGCCGCGGGCGTGGCGGAGGCGGACGTGCGCCGGCTTTCCGTTGAAACCGAAACGCGCGGCGGCAGGACTGTGTACGACGTGGAATTCCGTTTCGGCGGCTTTGAGTATGAATACTGGATCAACGCCGAGGACGGCGCGATTGTGAAGGATTCGTGGGAGCTGGATCCCGAAAAGACGCTGGAAATGGCGCGCGAGCAGGGCAGCGGCGCGATTGACGAGGCGCGCGCGCTTTCCGCCGCGCTGACGGACGCGGGCGTCGCGGCGGAAGCCGTCGTGAGCTCGAAGGTCGAGCGCGACGCGGAGGGCGGACTCCGGCTGTACGAGGTTTCCTTCTGCACGGCCGACGCGGAATACGAATACGACATTGACGCGGCCACCGGCGCGGTCTGCGGCGTGAGCGTCGAGCGCTTCTCGCAGGACGAAGCCGCGCGCCCCGGCCAGACCTCGCCCGCCGCCGCGCTTTCCCGCGAGGACGCGCGCCGCGCCGCGCTGGCGGACGCGGGTCTGACCGAAGCGCAGGCGACCGTTACCAAGCTGAAGCTCGATTATGAGGACGGCGTGCGCGTGTACGAGATCGAATTCGTCACGGACGAAGCGGAATACGAATACGAAATCGACGCTTCGACCGGCGCGATTCGCGAAAAGAGCGTCGAGTCGCGCGGAAAGACGCGGCAGGATTCCGCTTCCTATATCGGCGTGGATCGCGCCAAGAGCATCGCGCTCTCCCGCGCGGGTCTGTCCGCCAGCGACGTGTCCTTCACCAAGGCGAAGCTTGAAAAGGACGACGGCGTGCGCGTGTATGAAATCGAGTTCCGCGCCGGCGGCACGGAATACGAATTCGAAATCGACGCCGTGACCGGCAGGGTGCTCGAAAGCAGCGTCGAAACGCAAACCCCCGAAAAGCCCGCCCATGACGACCGCCGCGACTGGGACGACGATGACGACGATGACGATCGGGACGACGACGATGACGACGACGATTGGGACGACGACGATTAACGCCGTTCCCGCCCTCGAACAGAACCCCGGCTAAGCCATCCCCCGCGATTCCATTTCCCAAAATCGAAAAAAATCTGATTTTGGGAAATGGAATCGCGGGGGATTATATCTTTACATCCGTCCTCCGGCAAAAATCAATCTCGCCTGAAATATTAACCGTCCTTCATCCGCGCCGGAGACCGCGCGGGCACTTGTATATGCGGCGGCGTTCGTGATACAATAGAAGCGTTACATGACGCGGGGAGCGAATGACGGAGGTGGCATTCCTTTGGACATATTCGACATTATCGGCCCGGTGATGATCGGGCCCTCCAGCTCGCACACGGCGGGCGCGGCGCGCATCGGCCGGGCGGCGCGCGGGCTGATGGACGACGAAATCGCGAAGGCGGTCATCACGCTTTCGGGGTCGTTTGCGCGCACGTATCGCGGGCACGGCACCGACCGGGCGCTGATCGCCGGCCTGATGGGCATGGCGGTGGACGACATCCGTCTGCGCGACAGTCTGGAGCTGGCGAAGACGGCGGGGCTTTCCTATGAATTCCGTCTGGAGGACATTCCGGACGCGCACCCGAACACGGCGGTTCTCGAGCTCACGGGCGTGCACGGCGGGCGTTTGTCCATGCGCGCGTGCTCGGTGGGCGGCGGCGCGATTCGCGTGGAGAAGCTCAACGGCATGAGCGTCTCCTTCAGCGGCCAGCTGGACACGCTGGTCATCTGCCACACCGACGAGCCGGGCGTGATCGCGAACGTTTCCAGCCTGATCGCGGCTCTGAACGTGAACATCGCCACGATGCAGGTGTTCCGGCGCTCGGCGGGCGGCGACGCGGTGATGGTGATCGAAACCGACAACGCGCCCGACCAGGAGAGCGTGAACATGATTCGCCGGCTGCGCGGCATTCGCACCGCGAACCTTTTGAGACGGCTGTGAGGGAGGGCTGCGCGATGCGGGATTATACCACCATTCAGGAGCTTGTGAATCTGGCGAACGAAAAGGGCGGCTTTTTCGAGGCCGTTCTGGACAACTATGCCGAGGACGCGGACGCGCGCGGGGCGGCCGTTCGCCGCATGACGGACAGCCTGAACGTCATGCGCGACAGCATCAAGGAGGGACTGAACCCGGACGCGCGCTCGATGAGCGGGCGCGTGGGCGGACAGGCCGCGAAGCTGCTCGCGGCTGTGCGCGCGGGAAAGACGTTCGGCGGGAACGTTCTCGGCGCGGCGGGCGCCTACGCGCTGGCGGCGGCGGAATGCAACGCCTGCATGGGGCGCATCGTGGCCGCGCCCACGGCGGGCGCGTGCGGCGTGCTGCCCGCAGCGCTGTTCGCGGCGCAGGAGGAAAAGGGATACACGGACGAGCAGCTCGTGCGCGCGCTGTTCACGGCGGCGGGCTTCGGCAAGGTGATCGCGCTGCGCTCCGGCATTTCCGGCGCGGAGGGCGGCTGTCAGGCCGAGTGCGGCTCGGCGAGCGCGATGGCCGCAGCGGCGCTGTGCGATCTGGCCGGAGGCACGCCCGAGGCCTGCGCGGACGCGGCGGGCTTCGCCGGCATGAACCTGCTGGGGCTGGTGTGCGACCCGGTCGAGGGACTGGTGGAGGTGCCGTGCGTGTATCGGAATATCGTCGGCGTCGCGAACGCCGTGTGCGCCGCGAACCTTGCGCTCTCGGGCGTGGGACTGATCATGCCCGCGGACGAGGTGATCGACGCGATGCGCCGCG
>ENA-UOJG01002372-UOJG01002372.1-human-gut-metagenome-genome-assembly--contig:-C47-NODE-2372-length-16222-cov-7.491124_pt1 | contig 16222 bp, 15 predicted proteins | sample MGYA00242340_ERZ723887 | MGnify/ENA metagenome assembly ERZ723887 | reverse complement strand
ACCGTTCAACCTCATGGCTTACACGGTGGGCCTGGGAGCCGTCAAGGGATTCAAAAGCGGGCTTAGCATCAAACAGGCGATCTCCCCTCCGCTCATAGCCTCGATACTGGCGATGCTGCTGTTCCTGAGCGGTTGGGAGGTGCCGGGGTTCGTCAAGAACGCCTTCGGCACGATAAGCGGGGCGACTATACCGATGTCGATGCTGATTGTGGGAACGAGTCTCGGTTCGGTGTCTCTGAGAGGCGCGGCGGGGAACTGGCGTGTGGCCGTTGTAGTTATCACAAAGCTGCTGATAGCTCCGGTGATCGTCTGGCTGGTGGTACGCCTGTTCGTGACGGATGCGCTGCTGCTGGGAGTGATCGTCATCCTGGCGTCTGCGCCAACGGCCATGCTGGCGACAATATTCGCCATACAGGCGGGCAAGGACGAGTGCTATGCCTCGGAGTGCGTGTTCGTAGGGACGGTGCTATCGGCGGTGAGCATGCCCTTTGTGATCTGGCTGCTGCTGTGAGGTGAGGCGCATGGAAGAGCTTGAGATACGCCGCGCGGTGGAAAAGGACCTGCCTCTGATACTGGAGTTCATACGCGGGCTGGCGGAGTACGAGCACATGGCTGGCGAGGTCGTAGCGACGGAGGAGCTGCTGCGCGAGTGGCTGTTCGAGCGGCGCGCGGCGGAGGTGATATTTGCAGTGCTGGACGGTCGGGAAGTGGGCTTTGCGCTGTTTTTCGGGAATTTTTCGACCTTCCTCGGCCGGGGCGGCATATATCTGGAGGACTTGTATGTTAAGGAGGCCTACCGCGGCAGGGGCGCCGGACGAGCGCTGCTGCGTGAGCTGGCGAGGCTGGCGCTGGCGCGAGGATGCGGACGCCTGGAATGGGCCTGTCTGGATTGGAACCGTCCGAGCATAGATTTCTACCTCTCCCTGGGTGCCCGCCCCATGTCGGACTGGGCCACCTACCGTGCCGCCGGAGAGACCCTGAAAAAGCTGGCTGAATAGGAGAATAAAGAGGACCGGCGTCCTGAATGGACTTGCCCAAACTTGTACAGACAGTATCCCAAAAGAACTCCTGCCAGGTAAATATTAGTTTTAAGCGGAGAGGCGTCGCGTCAGCGGCACCTCTCCAGTCTTTAGCTGGATGCGCTCGTGGTATCCAGAGCCAGATTAACCGTTTGTTCCGTTCCGGGCTTGTAAGCCGCAACCACATCTGCAGGTACCCGTAAGTACGCCGGCTGCGTTTCCACTGCTGTGCGATTTTTTCCGCACTCCGCTCACGCTCAAGCAGCCTTTTAAGGCGTAGTATCCGGCAACTTTCCGCTGAATTTTCCCCTTGGCAATCATAGCCTTAATTTTAGGCAGCGCCACCTGAGCGAGGGTGTAATATTTTCCTATGATAAGGGCGCGTTGCAAAATGCGCCCATAAAAAATGAGCGAGGTTTGGAGCCCGAAGGGGTTTCCAAATCTCGCTCATTGCTTTATTCTTAGTTTGTGCATACAAAGAAAAAGCAAAAACAGTATACGTTATATGAGCGCAACGGTCAACTGGTACTTGCAATGAATTCGGAAATGATGATACCGGAGAACGCCACCGTCCGTCTGCTAAGCGCCCAGCTTAAGGAACTGGAGTGCGGGAAACTGTACGAAGCGTATTCTTCCAAAGGGAGAAAATCGGCGGCGGATCCCCGGGTGTTGTTCAAGGTATTGGTACACGGGTATTTGTGCGGGATCTACTCCAGCCGAAAGCTGGAGGAGGCCTGTCAGTACCGAATCGACTTCAGATGGCTGCTGGAGGATCACAAGGCGCCGGATCACAGCACCCTGGCGCGGTTTCGGACTGGACGGTGCAAAGAAGCGGTGGAGGATCTGTTCTACCAGTTTGTCCGCAAGCTGGAGGAAGCGGGTGAAACAGACCACAAAGCGGTATTCCTAGACGGAACAAAGCTGGAAAGCCGGGCAGGACGGTATACGTTTGTCTGGCGGAAAAGCATAGAAAAGCAGCTGACCCGAGTAAAGGAAAAAATGAAAGCCTTGACTGGATTGACCACATCCGCTGCGGTGCGCTCTCTGCTGGAAGAAGCCAGGGAGATTATATATATCAGCGGCAAGGGCAAACACAAAAGCCAGACACAGCGAGATTGGGAAGAAAAGCAGGCGCTTCTGGAGCGGTGGGAGAGGTATGAAGACATGCGCTCCACCATGGGAGAAGGGCGTAACAGCTATTCCAAAACCGACCCGGACGCCACTTTTATGCTGATGAAAGAGGATCACATGTGAAATGGTCAGCTGAAGCCGGGATAAAACGTCAAGATCGCGGTAAACAGTGAATATGTCACCGGTCTGGAGGCATTTTCAGACCGCAGCGATGTGAAAACACTGCGCCCCATGCTGGATACCCTATCCCGGTGGCACCAGACCCGCTACGAGGAAGTGGTGGCGGACGCGGGTTATGAAAGTCTGGAGAACTACCTGTATCTGGATCAGAATGGCAAGATGTGCTTTATAAAGCCCACCAACTACGACCAGAAGAAGACAAAGAGATTTCAAAAGCAGGTGGGTCGGATTGAGAACATGGAATATGACCCCGAAGAAGACAGCTTCACCTGCGCACAGGGTCGAAAGCTGCATCTGAGGCGGGAGAACACGCAAGTACAGGACGGACAGCTTGTGTCCACCGCCTGGTACCGGTGTGAAGATTGTGGTGGGTACCCCCACCGGGCGTAATGCTGCCGAGCCAAGGAACCAGATAAGCCCAAGGAGATCATTCTCAAGAAAATTTTTTGGGAGAAACGGGAACAGGCAGCCAAAAACATCATGACTGAACGAGGGAGCCATCTGCGTCTCTGCCGCTCCATCCAGGTGGAGGGCGCATTTGGCCTGCTCAAAAACGACTTTGGCTTCCGACGCTTTTTGACCTGGGGCAAGGCCAACATCCGCACGGAGCTGTTTTTGTTGGCTCTGGCATTTGACTTGAAAAAGCTGTGGATGAAGCGGGAACAGGGCAGGCTACAGACCCGTGTATCCATGAAAATGACCTCGTAGCCCCGCAAAAACAGAAAAGTTTTCCACATAGACGCAGGAGAATGGCCTGGGTCTGGTTTATTATGCACATTTTGGCCGAAGAATTCCGTATTTTAGAAAAAAGCAAACCGTTTTGACCACTCTGGACATAAGGAAACCTGTCGCAGAATTTTTCCATTCTGCGACAGGGCCTTTTGTCACTGTTCGTTTTTACTGGACCGGTTTGCTTTTTCGCTGATTAAGTCGTGCTGGGAAACGTTAATACATGGTAATGATACCCATTTATATTAGAGCGACTGTTGTATCTTCAAGGCCTCTTGCCGCAGCTTTTTTTGAATTTCGTTGATTTTTTCCTCTGGCATTCTTTGTGCAGGACCAGATACGCTCAACGCAGCAATAAGCTCATTTTGTTTATTGAACACTGGAACTGCAACGCAGATTAAGCCAAATTCACGTTCCTCATTGTCTATGGCATATCCCTGAACCTTGATGATTTCTAATTCCTTCAAGACCTCCTCAGAGGACATGAGGGAGTTTTCTGTATATTGGACATAATTTGTCCGTGAGAGAATATCGTGGACCTCCTCCGGGGGCAAATATGCCAGCATGCACTTACCCATGGCAGTCAGATAAAGCGGAAACAGTTGGCCCGGTGAGGTGCAGATGCGCATTGAGAAGGGACTTTCGAGCTTTTCCAGATAGATATTGTAGTCTCCAGAACGGACGGACAGGTTCGCTGTCTCTCCAAACTCTTGAACGAGGGTGCCGAGGCTTATCCTAGCTAAAGAACGCAAGGGGCTTTCAATGTTGTTGCCAAGCCTGAATATTGACATCCCCAGACGATACTTTTCCGTATCAGGATCCTGGGATAGAAATCCATATGCTTCAAGAGTTCGGACGATCCCGTAAGTGGTGCTCTTATTGAGGCCCATAAGACTGCTGATTTCCGTTAGTCTAAGTTCATCATGCGTGTGGAAACATTCCAGAATTCCCAGAGCCCTTGCCACTGATTGAATCGGAGCTTCGCTTTTAGGTAGTGTGTTCTTTGCTTCTGCTTGCACAGGTGTCACCTCTGATTCAAAGTATTTTATTCAAATTATCACAAAGTGTTTGATATTACAACACTATCAGTCGCTATTTACGCACATTGAGTAAAAATTAGGCGAATATCCAATGAAATTTGTGCAACCTGTTGACAAACTGAAACGGGTGAAGTAGTATTATATTATAAAACAATGTTTGTTAATATAATACTACTTTTGGGAGGTGCCAAAATTGAGTGTGGAAAGTAAGTATTATAGACATACGCCTACTGTAAACTTGGACAGAAAATGGCCGTCCAGCAGTTTGAATTCAGCGCCTGAGTGGTGCAGCGTGGACCTCAGAGATGGAAACCAGGCCTTGCCGGTGCCTATGAACCAGAGCTCAAAAACTGAATACTTTCAAATGCTCTGCAGACTGGGCTTTGAACAGGTGGAAGTTGGATTTCCGTCGGCATCTGACATTGAATATGAGTTTGTAAGAGGCCTCGTTGTAAATGGGCTGATTCCCGATAATGTTGTTCCACAGGTGCTGACGCCTTGCCGGCACGCTCTGATAAAACGTACTATTGAATCATTGGCTGGTATGAGCAAGGCAATCGTTCATTTGTATTGCAGTACATCCCCTACTCAGAGAAAAATTGTGTTTGGTATGAGCAAAGACGAAGTCAAGCGCACAATTTTGATGAGTGTCAACGACGTGGTTGAGATGTGCGGCAGTAGTGATTGCGAGATCTCGCTTGAATTCTCTCCTGAACACTTCAATCAAACTGAGCTTGAGTATTCGTTGGAGATATGTGAGGCAGTTGCGGAGCTATGGCTTCCTAGAAGATACGGAAGACTTATATTGAATCTGCCGGCCACGGTAGAATGCTGTTCTCCAAACCAGTTTGCCGACCAAGTAGAGTGGATGCACGAACATTTGTCATGCCGCAATGAGGTTGCGCTTAGCGTCCACACTCATAACGATCGAGGGTGTGCTGTAGCCGCGACGGAATTGGCGCTGCTTGCAGGCGCTGACAGGGTGGAGGGAACGCTGTTTGGAAATGGTGAGCGCACCGGGAATGCAGATCTGATAACTTTGGCAGGAAACCTGCTGAGCCAAGGGATAAACCCACATATAGAGCTTGGCAACATCCCAGAACTGCGAGAAAACTACCAAAAATTGACAGGAATGGCCGTCGGGGAGAGAAGCCCGTATGTGGGTGAGCTGGTATTTACAGCATTTTCCGGCACACACCAGGACGCCATCAGTAAGGGTATAAAAGAGTCACGAAAAGGCGATAAATGGGACGTTCCGTATTTATTGGTTGATCCGGCCGACTTTGGTCGTGCATACGAGCCTGTGGTCAGAATAAACAGCCAATCAGGAAAAGGCGGCCTGGATTTCGTCCTGAGAGCCGAATACGGAATTGCTATGCCTAAGGCTATGTTGGACCATTTTCTTGACAAGGTAAAAAAACTTTCAGCTGACATTGGAGAAATAGCGCCAGAAAAAATGTTCAACCTGTTCTATGAGCAATATTGCGATAATCAAAGCGTTCTTAGACTCTCGCCTGCCTATGGGTACATTGAGATAACAGATACAGATGCTATTGCCGAAACCAAAATAATAATCAATACCCTCGAACGCTCGATTGAAATGATTTGCATGGAGATATTTCAAGCGCTGGAATTGAATCTGGAAGTGAGCTTCTGTGAAAGCCAGTCAGAAAATGAGATTAAACATGCAGTTTATGCAGAAGTTGTGAATAAGCAAACGAGTCAAAAAGCGTATGGCGCCTGCATAACAGGAGGATTTTCTGTAGCGAAGCTAATGGCTTTGGTCAACGCAGTGAATAACCTGATTAGTCCCCCAGATTAATTGCATATACAGATATGTAATGCGTATTGCCTAATATACTGGCACGAAGTTTGTGTGTTTTAGGGAAATTGCAATAGTCAGTTGACAAAACCACGCAAGCTAGTAGATAATAATCCTATATTAAAGAACTGAGTTTGATAATAACAAATATAGGAGGCACAACATGGACTATTTCAAAAGGGTCGCGGCGCAAACACCCACTAAATTTTGGATTAACAATGCAACGAGAACACAGGCGCAAATGGCCATCGACGCCGGTGCAGTCGGTTCAACTCAAAATCCTTCGTATGTATACAAAATGCTTACGAACGATGAGGAAAAAGAATACGCTCTGGCAAAGTTGGATGAGATTATCCTGAGTGTCGATGATGACGATGAGGTGCAGGTACAGCTGCAGAGAGAGCTGGTATCCGGTATTGCGAAGCTGTTTATGCCAATGTTCGAGAGAAGTAAGGGCGAGCTTGGGTATGTCAGCGTGCAGGGGAACCCGTTCAAGGAGAACGTTGATGATATTGTTCGCTGCGCAGAGTTCAATGCTCAGGCAGCACCAAACATTATGGCGAAAATACCTGCTACTAAGGAAGGGCTCGAGGCCATTGAGTATGTTGCTCGCAAGGGTATTGCGATAAATGCAACGGAGGTCATGGCAGTAAGACAGGCACTTGATGTATGCAAGGCATATGAAAAGGCGACAAAAGACATGGCCCAAAAGGCTCCAATATATTTTTCGCATATCACTGGCATCTATGACGAGTATCTGCAAAAAGTTGTCAAGGAACGCAACATTGATATTTCACCCGATGCTCTTTGGCAAGCCGGCATGTCAATAGCAAAGAAAACTTATTGGATGGTGAGGGAAAAGGGTTACAAGATTGGGTTCATAGGTGGTGGAGCCAGAGGACTGCATCATTTTACAGAGATGGTGGGCGCAGATGCTGTCGTCACAATAAACTGGTCCGGTACTGCCGACAAGCTGCTTGAGAAGGATGATCCGGTGGTCCAGAGGTTCCTGATGCAGGTTCCATATTCGGTCGTAGACGAGCTGGTTGAGAAAATTGATGACTATCGCAGGGGATATTTTGTAAACGCGATATGTGAGGATGAGTACGAGGATTTCGGACCTGTTGTGCTGTTCAGGCAGAGCTTTGAAGTAGCTTGGAAGAGCGCAGATAAGCTGATTAAGGAGCGCAGGGCGGATCTGGCAAAGCGCTGAACCAGCTCGTGTGGAAAGGAGAGGTATAGAAATTGTACAAGTTCAGATTTGTTGATGATGTTAAGGCCGTGTCCGCTTTTGAAGGACATTTTAGAAAAACGTTGACAGGTAATGAAAACGTGATGATGTGTATGTTCAACATGAAAGCCGGTACAAAAGTGGAACTTCACAATCATCCAGCAGTGCAGATAGGTTATGTTTTAGACGGGGAAATTGATTTCTTTGACGATAAGGGTAACGTAAATAGAGGCGGTGCTGGTTTCTCATACGTTTTCGACTCAAATGAGAATCATGGGTGTGTTGCTGTTACAGACTGTAGTTTTCTGGAGTGCTTTGCGCCTTTCCGACAAGAATATGACAACTAAGTGAAAGAACAGGAGGGGGGAAAATGAAAGAGTACAAAAGAATTATCTTGTCCACGATGGGGAAAGCGGCTGTCATTACTTTCAACATACCTGATAACGGAAACAGATTGGATCTGTCTGCAGTAAACGAGATTATCGAGGCCATAGAGACTTCAAATAGCAACGATGACATCCGGTCAATAATACTTACCGGAGCAGGAGACGTTTTTTGCCTTGGGGGACAGATAGACGGTTTTCCGGTTGGCTATGCGATGGATCAAAAGGAGTATTCCGACGGCATGGTGGAAATGCTGAAGGCCATAAGAAATTCGGCAAAGCCTGTGATAGCAGCAGTGAATGGCAACGCATTTGCCGGCGGATTTATGATGACAGAATGCTGTGACCTTGCGGTGGCGTCGGAAGACGCAGAGTTTTGCCTTACAGAGCTAGTGGCAACAGGTAATTTCCCAATGATCGCACTGGCTGTTAACGGGAAGAGCGTGGCAAAAAAGCGTTTATTTGAAACGATATTCTTTGGCAAAAGAATACCAGCTGCAACCGCAGAGTCCTGGAACTTGATAAACGAAACTGTTCCTGCTGATGCCGTGCTGGATACGGCGCTGAAATATGCCGAAATCATTGCCTCCCGGAGCGCGGTTGCGATAATGATTGGGAGACAAACCTACTACGAGATGGAAGAACTGACCCCGCTGGCGGCACTCTCATATTCAAAACCCGCATTGTTATCCCTCCTGGCAATGGAGGACGTAAAGGAAGGGGCAAAAGCGGCGAAAGAAGGAAGAACGGCCAAGTTTATAGGTAAGTAGCAAATAGGCCAAAGTAGAATAAGGAGGTACACATGAAAAAGATAACCGCACTGCTGCTGACACTGGCCATACTCGTTACATTCTCTGCCTGCGGGTCGGGAAACAACGATGGCGACAGCACAAACGACCCGGTAGAGCTCAAGCTGAATACTTCTGTTTCGGCGGGCAGTACTTGGGTGGATGGGGCAAACAGATTTGCCGAGCTCATTGAAGAGCGAACCGAGGGCAGGTACACGATCAAAGTGTTTACGGATGCCCAACTTGCCAGCGGAAGTCAGCCCGATTCAATAACTATGCACCAGTCGGGCGATATTGACATATCGCTGATGGGCTGCCTCGTTTGGGCAAATGCAGACACAAGGTTCTGTATGCCGTGCATGCCGTGGTTGTTTAGCGACTGGGATGCTGTCAGAGCTTCACTGGGAGACGGAATGCCTGGTGCGGAGGCTCTTGCGACAATAGTTGAAGACTGCGGTGCTCACAGCATAGGCGTGGGTGCAAACGGATTCAGGCAGCTGTTCACTACCGGCAAACAGGTAACGTCTCTCGAGGAACTCACTGGCCTGAAGATCAGAATACCTGGAAACTCACTGTATATAGACCTCTGGAAAGAACTTGGCGCAGATCCTGTCAGCATGAGCATATCTGAGCTCTATACCGCACTTCAGCAAGGCGCTGTTGAGGCTCAGGAGAACCCGTATGACTCAACGGTCACTTCCGGTGTCGCTGAAGTGACTGACTACGGGACAGAATGGAACTACTCATATGAACCGATAATCCTTAGCGTGAGTGACAAAGTGTGGAATACACTTTCGGATGAGGACAAGGTGATATTTGCGGAGTGCGGTGCGGAGGCAATGGAATACCAAGTGGGAGTTGCCGAAGATAAGAATGCTGAATTCAAAGATCAGTGCATAAATGAATATGGTATTGAGGTCGTCGAACTTACAGATGACCAGATCGCCGCCTTCAAGGATGCCGCCCAGACGATTTATGAAAACTATAAGGATATAATGGGAAGCGATCTGTATGAAGCATTTGGAGTTGAGTGAGTAATATAAATCGAGCCGGAGATGCATTCTCCGGCTCGAGTCGAAAGAGTTGTAGCATATAGTTGCAGAATAAACGACAGTACATCGGACAGCGGCGGAACGAGATCGCGAACTGCCGCAAGGGTATGGTTGACTATGTGTTTCAGTTGTGACAGAGGGCAATAGTTTAATTGAAAGCCTAAAGTCAATCTGTTAATCAAGTTGTCTAGGAGGCTGTATGTGAAGACCATAAATAAACTGTTTGATTATTTTGAGGAATTCATGCTGTTTATCATTATGGCTGCAATGATTGTAATGAATTTCTTGAATGTAGTGTTTAGATTTTTACTGCCGCAGTCGCCGTTTTCATATACGGAAGAGCTGACTTTGTTGTTGTTCGTGTGGGCGACGATGATTGGCATTGCATGTGGTTTGAAAAGAGGATCACATACGGGTATGTCGTTGATAACGGACCGTTTGCCTCCCACTTACCATAAGATCATGATTGTGATAGCGACGGGATTTATGTGCTTGTTTGCTGGAATAGTAATATATTCCGGCTGCTTGCTCGTTAAAACTAATAGCAGCTACGGCAACATTTTGCCAAGCCTAAATATTTCGGCCAACTGGAAAAGTGCTGCCTACCCCATAGGTGGCGTGCTCATGCTATATAGGTCTCTTTATTCCGGAGTTACTGCATTTACTTCGTCAGATGCGCAGTGGGAAAAGCGGAAGAGAGACAAAGAAGAACTTGCAGACATAAGACTGCAGGAGAAAGCACAGCATACCAAAAGAGCAAAGCAAAAAAATCACAGGGAGGTGGATCAATGAGCATTCTGATTTTTGTAATATTTTTTATACTTGTATGCTTTAACATACCGATTGCGATCTCCCTGGGGCTGTCATCCGTTTGGGCAGTTGCAGCCAACGATTTTCAGCTATCAAGCATAGCAACCCTGATGAACTCTGCAATATCCAAAAGCGTACTGCTGGCTATACCGTATTTCATACTGGCCGGAGTCATAATGGAATATGCGGGCATATCCAAGAGACTGATTGATGTGGCTGAAGTATTCTTTGGACACATTAAAGGCGGCATGATAATTGTAACATGCGTGGTAGCATGCTTTTTCGCTGCGATATCCGGATCAGGACCGGCTACTGTGGCAGCCATAGGCGGTATACTGATCCCCGGAATGGTGCGGTCCGGATATAACAAGAGCATGTCAGCGTCACTTGTAGCGGCTGCAGGAGGTATTGGTGTAATAATTCCTCCGAGTGTAGCCTTTGTGGTGTATGCCACATTGGCTGAAATATCTGTTGGCACGCTGTTCATATGTGGAGTAATACCAGGCCTGATGATGGGACTTCTTTATTGTCTTGCAGGATACTGGTCAATGTATCGTGACGGTGTTGATAAGGTAAAACTACTGCCCAAAGCCAGCGGCAGAGATAAACTCAAGGCGCTGAAAGACGCATTCTGGGGACTGATGACGCCGGTCATAATATTGGGAGGAATATACGGAGGAATTTTTACTCCCACGGAAGCAGCGGGAATTGCTGTGGTCTATGGCCTTATAGTAGGAGTGTTCATATACAAAGAACTCAAGTGGAAGGATCTGTGGAGACTATGTGTTGATTCAGCTGTAACATCTGCAGTTGTCATGTTTATTCTGGCAGCTGCCGGAATATTCAGCTGGATAATGACTACAACAGGCATTGCAGAGGATCTGTCGGCGCAGTTGGTTGCAATCTCAAACAACAAGTATGTTTTGCTGCTCCTTATAAACATTTTGTTCTTGATAGCAGGATGTTTTATTGAGGCGAATTCTGCGTTCTGCATTTTCTTGCCGATACTCTTACCGGTCCTCAAAGAAATTGGATATGACTTCTATGCGTTCGGCGTGTTTATGACAACGGCCTTTGCAGTTGGCATGATAACGCCGCCTGTCGGAGCAAATCTTTATGTTGCTTCGAATGTAACCGGCCTGAAGCTGGAACAGATATGCTCAAGAGTTTGGCCATTCATTTTTGCCGGGATTGTTGGGTGTTTGGTTCTCAGCTACTTCCCACAGATATCGCTTGTCTTGCCGAAGCTATTTGGAATGCTATGATCGTGATCATTTAGGAAACATGGAGGAGAAAATGGGCGAATCAGCACTTGAAGGTATGAAAGTCTTGGACCTGACCCGTGTTCTGGCGGGACCGTATTGCAGCATGATGCTGGCTGACATGGGCGCCGAGATAATAAAAGTCGAGATGCCAGGTCAAGGTGATGACAGCCGCGCATTCTTACCGGAGGTAAATGGTGAAAGCGCGTACTATATGAATCTGAATAGAAACAAAAAAGGTATTACTCTTAACCTGAAGCAGCCAAAAGGCCGTGAAATATTTCTGGAATTTGTTAAGCGGTCAGACATCCTGCTTGAAAATTACAGGCCGGGTACAATGGAGAAACTCGGATTGGGTTATGACGTTATCAAGGAGGTTAATCCGTCGATAGTCTATGGTTGTGTTTCCGGGTTTGGGCATTATGGCCCATACAGTTCCAGGCCGGGCTATGACATTATTGGACAAGCCATGGGCGGACTTATGAGCACCTCCGGTTGGCCGGGTGGCGAACCTACGCGTACAGGAACTGCCATTGCAGATGTCTTGGGGGGTATGAATCTGACCATTGGTGTTCTCGCGGCATACATCAATGCAAAGCGCACTGGAAAAGGGCAAAAGGTGGATGTTGCTTTGGTCGATTCTGTGGTCTCATCGTTGGAGATAATAAACATGATATACCTGGTAACGGGACGACTGCCGGGCAGAATAGGAAACCGGTATGAATCGGCATATCCGTATGATTCGTTCAAAGCAAAAGACGGTAGCATAGTCATTGGAGCTGCAAACAACAAACTGTTTGGACAGCTTACGAAGGTCATGGGTATGCCAGAACTGACAGAAGATCCGCGCTTCAAAGAGAATAAAGATAGAATAGAAAATCATGTCGAATTGAAGAGGATCATCGAAGCATGGCTGGCTGATAAAACAATTGACGGTGCAGTTGACGCTATTTTGCGCGCTGGATGTCCTGCCGCTCCGATAAATACTATCGACCGTGTCGTTGAGGACCCACATATAGCATATGCTAGGGAAATGTTTGTTGAATGTGATCACCCCAAAGCGGGAAAGATGCGCATCGCAGGCAATCCGGTCAAGCTCAGCGAAAGTAAGTTCAAGGTGCGCAACCCTGCACCGACCCTTGGCCAGGACAACGACGAGGTGTTCAGGCAGTGCCTCGGTATTTCCGCACAGGAGATGGAAGAATTAAAACAGGAAGGCGTCATTTAACGGCGTGTTGGGAGGAACTTCAATGCTAAAAGTAAACATATTTGACATGCGCATACATGACCTGATAGATGTGGACCAGGAACTTGTGACGATTACTTCCGGTTATAACTTTACGGAAGGACCAATTTGGGACTCAAAAAGAAAAGTATTCATTTTCAGCGACATACCCGAATCTAAGCTTTGGCAGTGGTCTGAGAAAGAGGGGGCAACGTTGCTCAAAGCCGAGACTAACAAGGGCAACGGTAACTGCTTTGATCATTTAGGGCGAATAATATCCTGCGAGGGAACGACCAGTAGAGTTGTGCGCATGGAACCCGACATGACGAACTACGAGATTTTAGCGTCTCACTACCAAGGAAAGCAGCTGAATTCACCCAATGACGTTGTTGTCGGCTCGAATGGGATGATTTACTTTACAGACCCGCAGTTTGGCAGGCGTCCAACGAGAGCTGGCCTTGGCAGACCGCAGGAGCTGGATTTTCAAGGGGTGTATATGTTGAATCCCGACTCTAAAGATCTGACTCTTGCAACAGATGAAGTAGCCAATCCGAATGGACTATGCTTCACTGCTGACGAAAAGAGCATGATAGTAGCGGATTCGCCTCGGGACCTGCTATATATTTTCGACGTCCAGAGCGATGGCAAACTTGGGAACAAACGTGTATTTGCTCACGACGTTCCGCAGGGCGAAGGCAAGCCGGATGGCGTAAAAATTGATGTTGAAGGAAACGTTTGGATAACAGGTCCAGGAGGGATACAGGTGTTTGACAAATTTGGATCTGTTCTCGCAACATTTCTTATGCCTGGACGTAGCGGGAACATTTGCTTTGGCGGAGACGACATGATGACCTTGTTCATTTGCGCTGAGTCGGAGATTTGTACGCTGCGGGTAAAAGTCCCAGGAATGAAGCTCAAGTGGTGAACTCTGCGACGTGCGTGAAAGGAGAATTAACATGTCAAATACTAGGCAAGGCCCGCTTACTAAGCTCAGAGTGATTGAGATTGCAAATGTGCTTGCCGGACCCTTTTGTGGGAACCTATTAGCAGATTATGGCGCTGATGTAATAAAAATAGAGATGCCTGATACGGGCGATCCGTTCAGACAACTGCTTCCTAAAATAGATGGTGAATCTGTCCGTTGGCCTACTATCGCCCGAAATAAGAGATGTATCACTCTAAACCTCAAGGATGAGCGTGGAAAGGCCATCCTCATGGATCTCATCAAAGACGCAGACATTGTGATAGAGAACTTCAGGCCTGGTACTCTGGACAAATGGGGGATAGGCTATTCTGAGATGAAAGCGGTTAACCGCAAGGTTGTGCTTTGTCACATATCCGGATACGGCCAGACCGGTCCTTATGCACCTAAAGCCGGATTCGGAACAGCGCTCACAGCATTTTCCGGTTGGACAGCTATCAATGGTTTTGCTGACAGGCCACCGATAAGTCCCACTTTGGCGATAGCAGACTTTATGGGCGGCATATTTGCCTGCCTGGGAGGACTGGCGGCTGTAATGGCCATTAAGACTGGTGTTACAGATGAGGGCCAAGAGGTTGATTCGACGCTATATGAGCCTCTGTTAAGGTTGCAGGAGGGACATATAACGGAATACGGGCTTGACGGGACGATCCACACACGCGCGCCGATGGATAACAGCGTTGCCTGTCCTGTTGCAACGCTGCCGACGAAAGACAATAAATTTGTTGTGTTGGTTGCAAGCACACAAAAGACCTGGGAGAGGTGCGCTGAAGTGGTGGGAGGCGCTGAGTTCAGGGACAACCCCAACTATGCAACAAATCCTCTTAGAATGCAGCACGTCGATGAGATTATGAGTGTGGTTGCGCCGTTCGTTGCAAGCCGTGATTCTGCTGAGGTCTGTGATATTTTCGATAAAGTCGGTGTTCCGTGCTGTCCTATTATTGAAGTAGATGATATGGTAAACAATGAACAGTATATTGCGCGCGAATCGATAGTTAAGGTCATGCATCCGCGTTTTGGAGAGATAAATATGCCAAATATCTTCCCCAAATTTTCAGGAACGCCGTGCGAAGTCGCATGGGTTGGGCCAGACATGGGTTCGTCCAATGAGGATGTATATATGGGCTTGCTCGGTTACTCGAGTGACGACTTGAACGAACTCAAGAAAAATAAAATCATCTGATTGGAGGCACTTATATGTCAAAGTTTCCTAATTATGTATATATTCGGGATATGACTACCAGAGATGGGTTCCAGATGGAACACAAGTTTATACCTACAGAAGAAAAGATTAAAGTTATCGATATGATATCCGATACGGGAATTCCTGAGCAGCAGTATACTGCATTTATGCATCCTAAATCCATTCCGGCTCTGGTCGATGCCGAAAAAGTTGTTACGGGTATAAAAAGAAATCCTCAAGTGGTCTACTCCACTCTTGTTGGCAATAAGAGAGGCCTTGACAGAGCCGTTGCAGCAGGCGTAAAAAAGACCGAGTTTGTGATATCAGTCACCGATTCCCACAACATATCCAATGCAAATTGCACCACAGAGGAGTCGCTGAAGAGGCTGGAAGAATGCGTATCACTTGGGTATGACATCACAATCACTCCGAGTGCCGCTGTGTCATTTGGTTGCCCGTTTGAAGGACAGGTGCCTTACAAAAGAGTCGAGTGGGTAGTGGAGCATTATGTGGATTTTGGGCTTGATGAACTGTGCATATCAGACTCCAGTGGAACAGGGAATCCCAAGCTGGTCTATGAGACATTTTCCAAGCTTAAGAATCGCTGGCCGGATAAGACATTCGTTTTCCATGGACACAACACAAAAGGTATGGGTATGGCAAATGTCTTGGCTGCGCTGGAAGGTGGGGCAACGGTAATTGACACATGCTGTGCAGGTCTGGGTGGCTGTCCATTCTTGCCTGGCGCATCGGGCAACCTGGCCACTGAGGATGTGGTCCAAATGCTCGAGCTTATGGACATCAAGACTGGAGTGAATTTAGATAAGACGATTCAGGCATCGCGGTATATTGCAGAACTTGTCGGACACCACGACAGTGTGATCTTGCGTGCAGGCAAAGTTGATGACCTGCCGGGTGTTTGCGTAAAGAGGCAGGAGCACTAAAGCAACCTGCAGCAGATAAGTGTTCTGGGCTATGTGTGGGTAGCTGGCCGGGGTGTTGTACATTTGGGGATAGTTTCCCTGTATTTCCCGCGGTCTAGTTGTGTGGCAACTTTATTCTATTGAAGTGTTGCCCCTGATAATATAATTCACTGAGCGCAACAGAAAACTCCCGCCCCGAGGGCGGGAGTTTATTTGTGTCTTGGTGAATTATACTATCAAGTGCAACACTTTAAGGCAATAAAAAGAAGTTCATACAGAACTCTGGTAGAATGAAGTTACCACACCACCAAACCACCGGAGGGGACTGTATGAACTACCGTCATCTTAGCATAGAAGAGCGCAGTTGTATACGGAAATATTATGTGGATGGTCTGAGTTACCGAGAAATCGCCCGGTTAATCGGGCGGAGCGTAAGCACGGTATCCCGTGAGATACGCCGGA
>ENA-UOJG01002368-UOJG01002368.1-human-gut-metagenome-genome-assembly--contig:-C47-NODE-2368-length-16244-cov-7.508370_pt1 | contig 16244 bp, 12 predicted proteins | sample MGYA00242340_ERZ723887 | MGnify/ENA metagenome assembly ERZ723887 | reverse complement strand
ATAATAAATATTTAAAAATAAAAAAATAACAATAAAATAAAAATAAAACAGATAATAATAAAAATAAATAAAAAAAGGAGGATAAAAATGTATCAAAAATTATTAGATAATATAGAAAACTATGCAAAGGAAAATAATTTAGATTTGGAACAGGCAAAGGAACAGGCTAAATTGGAAAAAAAACAAAATTCATTTTTAAAAACTAATATTGGACAAGCAATTAATGGTGCACTAGATATAGGATTAAAAATAGTATTACCAGACTGCATTGAAGATGAAGTGATTTCAGTCAAGGAAAGCCTTGTAACAGAAGGCTTTTCAGCTGCAGTTGATACTGCAATTGAAGAAGCGACAAATTTAGGTAAAAGTGCAATGGGAATTTTAACAGGTACTTTCGAAAACATTTCTCAAATAAAAAAAGCAATTGAAAAAGGTGGTTTAATTGATACTATGTCAGATTTATTAGATACTGCAATAAATTGGGGGAAAGATCATGGATATATAAAAAAAAGCATTGCATCAACTTTAAAAAAAGGGAAAAACACGGTAATGAAAACAATAAAAAATGGTGTAGATAATACACTTGAAAATCAAGTAGAAGCAGTAGAAAAAATTGAGGGATATATAAGTAAATGGCAAAAATATTATGAAGAAAAAAATTTTCCCAACATGGAATATCAATACAAAAAAATTGAGGAAAATTTACAAGAGATTATACCTTTAGAAAAAATATTAAAAAAAGCAAGAACAATAGAAAATTTACATAAATTAATAAAAAACAATAGCAATAAAGAAGATAGATTTAAACTAACAGAGCAAGAAAAAGAATTAGCGGAAATGTTAGTAAATTAACAGTAAAAAAAAGAAACAGAGAAAATGAATGTATCAATTTTCTCTATTTCTGTAGATATAAGTTTTATATTATATCTACACCACGGAAAAAATAAATGAAAAGAATAACACTAATATGCTAATAATAAGCATATATCTAGTATAGAACAAAAAGTTATAAAAGTCAATACATAAAATTGAAAAAAATAAAAATAAAAACGAAAAAAGGTAATGAAAACGCTTGAAATTTTTGTTTTCTTCATATATAATAGGGATGTTAAAATATGTTAGAAAAGAGGACAAATAATGGACAAAATTGAAGAGCAAATAATTAAAAGAGATATTGAAGAAGAAATGAGAACAGCGTATATTGATTATGCTATGAGTGTTATTGTTGCTCGTGCATTGCCAGATGCAAGAGATGGTTTAAAACCAGTTCATAGAAGAATTTTATATACAATGAATGAAGATGGATTTACTCCAGATAAGCCATATAGAAAATGTGCTACAACAGTTGGAGACGTTTTAGGAAGATACCATCCACACGGAGACTCATCTGTTTATGATGCATTAGTTAGAATGGCACAAGATTTCTCATTAAGATATATGATGGTAGATGGACATGGAAACTTTGGATCTATAGATGGTGACCCTCCAGCAGCTTACCGTTATACAGAAGCAAGAATGTCTAAAATAGCACAATATATGTTGTCAGACATAGATAAAAACACAGTAGATTTTATGCCAAACTATGATGACAGATTACAAGAACCAACAGTATTACCAGCACGAATTCCAGCATTACTCGCAAATGGTTCATCAGGTATAGCCGTAGGAATGGCAACAAACATACCACCACACAACTTAACAGAATTAATAAATGGAATTATAAAAATAATAGATGAAGATAATGTTACAGATGAAGATTTAATGACAGTTATAAAGGGTCCAGATTTTCCAACAGGAGCAACCATCTTAGGACGTGAAGGAATAAAACAGGCATATACAACAGGACGTGGAAAAATTACTTTAAGAGCAGAAGCTGAAATTGAAGAAATGTCTGGCGGAAAGCAAAGAATAATAGTATCTTCACTACCATATCAAGTAAATAAGGCTAGATTAATAGAATATATAGCAGACCTTGTAAAAGAAAAAAGAATAGAAGGAATATCAGCAATAAGAGATGAATCAGACAGGGAAGATAAAGTAAGAATAGTGATAGAACTAAAAAGGGATGCAAATCCACAAGTTGTTCTTAATTTATTGTATAAAAACACACAAATGCAAGATACCTTTGGAATAATAATGCTTGCATTAGTTGATGGTGTTCCTAAAATACTAACATTAAGAGAATGTTTAGACCATTACATAGAACATAGAAGAAAAGTAATATTAAGAAGAACAAAATTCGAATTAGACAAAGCAGAAGCAAGAGCACATATATTAGAAGGTTTAAAAATAGCATTAGACAACATTGATGAAGTAATTAATATAATTCGTTCTTCATATGATGATGCAAAAGAAAGGTTAATGGAGAGATTTGGTTTTTCAGAGATTCAGGCACAAGCAATACTAGATATGAGACTAAAAACATTATCAGGATTGCAAAGAGAAAAAATAGAAGAAGAATATAATGAACTAATGAAATTAATTGCTCATTTAAAAGAAATACTAGCAAGTGAAACACTAGTATATCAAATAATTAAAGAAGAATTAATTGAAATAAAAGAAAAATTTGGAGATGAAAGAAAAACAAAAATAATTGCAGCAGAAGGAGAAATTGATGTTGAAGATTTGATTAAAGAAGAACAAAGCGTAATAGCATTAACACATTTTGGATATATCAAAAGAATGCCAATAGATACATATAAAAGCCAAAAACGTGGAGGAAAAGGAATTACAGGAATTTCAACAAGAGAAGAGGATTTCGTAAAAGAAATATTTACAGCCTCAACACATGATACAATATTATTCTTCAGTAATAAAGGAAAACTATATAGGCTAAGAGGATATGAAATACCAGAATCTGGAAGAACAGCAAAGGGAACAGCAATAGTAAATCTATTAAGCCTAGATGCAGGAGAGAAAATATCAACAATAATACCAATACAAAATTTCGCAGAAGGAAAATATCTATTATTCGCAACACGAAATGGATTAATAAAGAAAACAGCATTAACTGAATATAATACAGCAAGAAAAACAGGATTGCTTGCAATAACTTTAAAAGATGATGACGAATTAATAGACGTAAGACTAACAGATGGAGAAGATAATGTAGTATTAGTTACAAAACAAGGAATGTGTATAACCTTTAGTGAAAGAGACGTAAGACCAATAGGAAGAGTATCACAAGGAGTTATAGGAATAAGGCTAGATGAAGGTGATACTGTAATAGGAATGGAATCAATTGTACAAGGAAGCAAATCTACTCTTCTTGCAATAACAGAAAATGGTTTTGGAAAAAGAACAGAACTAGACGAATATAGAGTACAAACAAGAGGTGGAAAAGGAGTTATAACATACAAAATTACACCAAAAACAGGAACAATAGTAGGTATAAGAATAGTAAATGAAGATGATGATGTAATGTTAATAACAGATACAGGCACAATAATTAGAATAAATGTTACAGAAATAAGTGTTTTGGGTCGTTCAACACAAGGTGTAACATTAATGAGAACAAATGAAGGGAAAGTAGTAAGCATAGAAAAAATAGTACCCGAAAAAGAAAATTAAATAATAAAATAAAAAAGATAATATTTTCGCATTGAATATTATCTTTTTTTTTGTTAAAATAGATGTAGAAAAAGGAGACTAGATATGGGTTTAAGATTTATCTGTGGAAAAGCTGGAACAGGAAAAAGCACCTTTTGTTTTAATGAGATAAAAGAAAAAATAAAGAATAAAGAAAAAATATATATAATTACACCAGAACAATTTTCATATTCAGCAGAGAAGAAATTGCTAGAAGATTTAAACGAAGATGCCTCAATAAATGCTGAAGTAATAACCTTTAATAGAATGGCAAAAAGGGTTTTTAATGAAGTTGGAGGGGCAAATAACATATTAATTTCAAAATCTAGCAAAGCAATGCTAATGTATTCAATTCTAGAAAAAGAGAAGAAAAATCTTAAATTTTTAAGTTCTTCAAAAGATAATATAGATTTAGCGTTAAAAGAAATAACTGAATTTAAAAAGAATAATATAACAATTCACAAACTAGAAAATGGAATAGAACAAATTGAAAATGAACAATTAAAAGAAAAATTAAACGATATAAAAATTGTATTTAATGCATATGAAAATTATATGCAAAACAAATTCATAGATGAAGAAGATGTTCTAACAAAACTATATAATAAGTTACCCCAAAGCAAGATGTTTAACGATACAATAGTTTACATAGATGAATTTATAGGTTTTACAAAACAAGAATATAATATTTTTACAGAAATATTAAGAAAAGCAAAACAAGTAAATATTACAATTTGTACAGATAGCTTAGAGGAAAATACAGAAAAAGAAGGTGATATATTCTATTTCAACAAGAACTTTAAAAAGTTATTAACAAAATGTGGACAAATTGTGGATGAAAAACAAGAAAAACCTGTTTTGCTAAAAACCAAATATAGATTTAAAAATCCAGAAATTAATCATCTAGAAGAAAATATTTATAATAGGGTGCCTTTAAAATACAAAGGGAAAAATGAAAACATAAAAATATTTTTAGCTAATAATCCTTATACAGAATTAGAATATGTTGCACAAGAAATTACAAGATTATCACGAGAAGAAGGATATAAATATAGTGACATCGCAATAATAACAAAAGATGTAGAAGCAAGTAATAATATAGCAAAAGCAATTTTTTCAAAATACTCAATTCCTGTATTTATAGATGAAAAATATGAAATAACAGACAATATAATATTAAAATATATTCTTTCAGTTTTAGAAATATTTTCTAGCAATTGGGACACAGAAACAGTATTTAATTATATTAAATCAGGATTTTTAAATTTAGATAAAAATGAAATATATAAGCTTGAAAATTATTGCAAAAAAATGGGAATTAATAGAAGAAAATGGTACAAAACAAAATGGAATAAATATGAAGACTTAAGAGAAAAAATTGTAACACCATTATTGGAATTTGAAAAAGAAATTAACAAAGAAAAAACAGCTCAAAATATTTCAAAAAGAATATATGATTTTATAATAAAAAATGATATACAAAATACAATTAACAAAAAAGTAAACAAACTAGAGGAAAGTGGAGAAAATAGAATTGCAAAAGAGTATCAGTCAAGTTTAAATATTTTGATAGATGTTTTAGATGAAATTGTTGCAGTTTTTAAAGATGAAAAAGTAACAATGGATAAATATAAAGAAATTATAAAAATAGGTTTAAGAAACAAGGAATTAGGAGAAATACCACAAAGCCTAGACCAAGTTATATTAGGAAGTATAGACAGAACAAGAAGTCATAAAGTTAAAGCAATATTTATAATAGGAATAAATGATGGCGTTTTTCCAAGCATAAACAGAAATGAAGGTTTTTTAAATGACAAGGATAGAGAAACATTAAAAGAAAAAAAACTTGAAATTGCTAAAGGTACACTTGATAATTTATATGAAGAACAATTTAATATATATAAAGCATTAACAACACCAGAAGAAAAGTTATACTTATCATACACATCAACAGGGAAAGATGGAACAGCTCTAAGACCATCAGTTATTATTTCAAAAATTAAAAAGATATTTCCAAACATAGAAGAGGAAAGCGATATAATAAAGCAAAAGGCAAATATAACAAATCAAAAAGCAACATTTGAAGAATTATTAAAAAACATTAGAAAAATAGAAAATGGAGAAGAAATAGACGACATTTGGATAGACGTTTATAACTGGTATAATAAAAATGAATATTGGAGTGACAAATTAAGAAACAGTTTAAAAGCATTAAAATATACAAATATAGCAGAAACGATAAAAAAGGAAAACATAGAAAGACTTTATGGAAGCACTTTAAAAGCAAGTATTTCAAGACTTGAACAATATATTCAATGCCCATTTTCTTTCCACTTAAAATACGGACTTAAATTAAAAGAGGAGGAAGAGTATAAAATAAAACCATTAGATACAGGGGCTTTTATGCATAAAATAATAGACACATTTTTTGAAAGAATATCAGACATTAATATAGACGAAGAGAAAACAGAAAAAATAATAGATGAAATAATAAATGAAGAGTTAAAACTTGAGGGTAACTATATTTTCTCAAGTTCACCAAAATTTATAGTATTAACAAACAGGCTAAAAAAAGCAGTAAAAGAATCTATTAAATACATAATGTATCAAATAAAGTCAAGTGATTTTGAAGTTGCAGGAAATGAAGTAGAATTTAACGAGAAAATTGGAAATATGGAAATATACGGAAAAATAGACAGAATGGACATTGGAAAAAATGAAGATGGAGAATACATAAGGATAATAGACTATAAATCTTCAGACTATGATGTAAATTTAAACCAAGTAATAGCAGGAAGGCAAATTCAGCTTATGACATATATAGATGCAATATCAAGGCAGGAGAACAAAGAACCAGCGGGAATATTCTATTTTAAGTTAATGGAACCAATCATAAAAGACAGTAAAAACTTAAGTGATGAAGAAATTGAGAATAGAATAAGAAAAAGTTTTAAAATGAATGGTTTAATTTTAGCAGATATAAAAGTTGTAAAAATGATGGATAAAAAACTAGAAACAGGTTATTCAGACATTATTCCTGTTTATGTTGATACAAAAGGCAATTTAAATATGTCAAAATCAAGAGTAATAACAAAAGAAGATTTTAGCAACCTACAAAAAACAGTAAGAAAAATAATAAAGCAAATATCAAATGAAATATTAAACGGCAAGATAGAAATAAAACCAATGTATGATAAATCGGGCAAAAAGGCAAGTTGTGAACAATGTAGTTATAAATCAATATGTGCATTTAACCCAAAGATAAATAGCTATGAATATTTACAAAAGAAAACGAAGGAAGAAATATTAGACGAAATAAGACAAATAAAATAATAAGGAAGGGAAAAATATGGATACAATAGGTTTTTACGCAGGTTCATTTGATCCATTTACAAATGGACATTTGCAAATTGTAAAAAAAGCTACAAAATGTTTCAGCAAAGTAATTGTAGGAATAGCATATAACAGCGAAAAAAAGGTAAGAGTAAACAAAGAAAAAATGAAACAAGCAATAGAAAAAACTTTTAAAGATTTAAAAATAAAAAATGTTGAAGTAGTTCTATATAAAGGACTTACAGCAGATGAAGCAAAAAAACACAATGCTACAATACTAATAAGAGGTTTAAGAAATGGTACAGACTATCAATATGAAGAAAACATTGCAGAAACAAATGAAAAGATATCAGAGTTAGATACTTGCTATTTCAGAGCAGGAGAACTTGGATATTTATCATCAAGTCTAGTTATGGAGTTATATCAAAATGGAGTAGATATTAAACAGTTTGTGCCTAAAGCAGTTAAAGAAACTATAGAAAAAGAGGAGTAAAAAATGGTAATAGGTATTACAGGAAACTCTGGTTCTGGAAAAAGTGAAATTGCATCAATCCTAGCACAAAAAATAAAAGCAGAAATTATAGATGCAGACTTAATTGTAAAAGAATTATCAGAGCCAGAACACACTTATTATAAAAAAATAATAGAACTATTTGGAGAAGGTATATTGGAAGGAAAAAAACTAAACAAAAAGAAAATTGCAGATATAATATACAAAGACAAAATGAAAAGGGAACAACTAAATAATCTTACATATATATATATAGTAAATGAAATAGAAAGCAGAGTAAAAAACATAGAAAACAGAGATATAATAATAGATGCACCACTTTTATTTGAAAGTGGACTAGATAAAATTTGCAACTTTACAATAGCAGTACTAGCAGATGAGCAAATAAAGATAGAAAGGATTTGCAAAAGAGACAATCTGGACTTAAAAACAGCAAAACATAGACTATCAATACAAGAAAAAGACAAATTTTACATTTCAAAAGCAGACTATATAATCAAAAATAATAAAAAAAAAGAAGAAATAAATTTGGAGGAAATATGTACGAAAATTGGGAAGAATTAGAAGAAGTATGTAAAAATTGTAACAAATGCAAATTATGCGAAGCAAGAAAAAATGTAGTAATAGGAGAAGGAAATAAAAATGCTGATATAATGTTCATAGGAGAAGGACCAGGAGCAGACGAAGATGAACAAGGGATACCATTTGTAGGAAAGGCAGGACAACTTATGAACAAGGCTTTGTCAGGATTAGGAATTAATAGAGAAGAGCTATACATAGCAAACATAGTAAAATGCAGACCACCACAAAACAGAAATCCAGAAAAAGAAGAAGCAGAAGCCTGCAAAGAATATATAAAAGCACAAATTAAATTAGTAAGCCCAAAAGTAATAGTACTTCTTCGGGAATGTAGCACTAAAGAACATATTAGGGGAAGAATATGGAATAACATCAAGCAGAGGAAAATGGTTTGAAAAAGAAGGAATAAAAATTTTACCAACATTTCATCCAGCAGCACTATTAAGAGATGAAAGCAAGAAAATATATTTTTGGAAAGATTTGAAAATGATTAAAAAGATTTAAAAACGGTATTGACAAAGAAGTGATATTATATATAATATAAATTATAAAAAAAACATATAGACAAGTAGTAAGTGTCTAAGGAAAGGAAAAAGATATGAAAGAGAGAAACAAAGGAATAACTCTAATAGCTTTGATAATAACTATAATTCTATTATTAATATTATCAGCAGTAAGCGTAGATTTGGTAATAAATGGGAATATATTTATAAAATCAGAAAAAACAGTAAAAAGAGCAAATGAAAAAACAGACCAACAACAAGCAATAGAAAACGAATTGTTTGGAGAATTAAATTCTACCAAACCAAAAGGAATAAAATCAAAAGAAATAAAACCAAAAGAAATAATCCATAATTTCCAATATACAGATAACACTTTAGCAGAATTAAAGTGTGAATGTGAAGAATGTAAGAAGGCAAATTCAACAGGAAGGATTTATAAAATAGGGCAACAAATAAAACTAACAGATAGCGATACATTATTAACAGATACAAGTACAGCAACAGGGACAGAGTGGGTAGTATTTGGAAGAGAAGATAGTAACAAAGATGGAAAATATGAGACATTATTAATAACAACCTTAGCCCCATCAACAGAAAAATTAAAACTAGGAGAAAATGGAAATAAAACTAAATGTGCAGAGTTATACAACACAGGAAAGGAACAAGTAGAAGCAAAAGTAAAAGAGTTATATGGAGATAATGCGAGGGCGATAACAATAGAAGATATAAATAGAACGTTAGGCTATACTCCAGTAGGTGGAATGTATCATGATGGAAGTCAATGGCAGACAACCGGAAACTTTACAACAAAACTAAAAGATTTAGGAGAAACTTGGACAAAGATAGTAAATTATAATACAAATAATTGTGAAGGAGTATTTTATACACCAGCACATCCAGAGGGGATATCAGATAATGGAGCAGAACTAGGAGAATATGTATTAGATTCATATTGGTATAGTAGGAGTTCTGTTCCAAAGGACACATGTAATGTAGCAAAGAACTTGGTATTTGGAACAGACAGTAGTAATTACTTCTACTGGTTGGCTACTTTTGTGGTCTGTGCGAAAAATGCTGGGCTTTGGCTTAATCAGGACTATGCTATCTTTGCCGCTACCTACGTAGGCAACTGGTGCGCTGGAAACATTGTCGAATTTTTCAAATCTTATGGCGATAGCTTTGAATATGAGATTGCTGTTCGTGCCTTAATTTCTCTAAGGTCTGAAATCCCAGAATTAGGAGAAGTACTAGTAAGTAATGAAACAGCAAGTTGATAAAAGCTAAAATACCATTGATATTAATTAATTCAGTCTGATTGCTAATTTTTTTAAAAAAAATATTAAAAAAGCTTGTAATTGTAACATTGTATTGATATAATCTAGTCAGTCTAGAAAAGACGAATATTATTTTTGAAAGGAGTTTTTGATATGAAAAAACTTACTATTGTAGCATTAGTAGTCGTACTTGTAGTGTCATGCCTAGTTTTTACAGGATGTGGTAAAAAAGAAGAGCAAAAGAAAAACGACAAATATGAAATCGCACTTGTAACAGACGTAGGAAATATTGATGACAAATCTTTTAACCAAGGAACTTGGGAGGGTGTAGAAGCATATGCAAAAGCAAATAACATATCTTACAACTACTACAAACCATCTGAGGATTCAACAGCAGCTCGTCTTGAATCAATTAAAACAGCAATTGAAACAGGAGCAAAGGTTGTAGTTTGCCCAGGAATGTTATGCGAAGAGGCTATATACCAAGCACAAACTCAATACCCAGATGTTCAATTCTTATTAATTGATGGTGAACCACATGATGAAAACTATAAATACAAAACAGAAAAAAATGTTCATTGTATATTATTCCAAGAAGAACAATCAGGATATTTTGCAGGATATGCAGCAGTTATGGAAGGATACAGAAAACTAGGATTCCTAGGTGGTATGGATGTTGATGCAGTTATCCGTTTTGGATTTGGATTTGTTCAAGGTGCAAATGATGCAGCAAAGAAGTTAGGAGTTGAAAATGATGTATCAATCAAATATTGGTATTCAGGAGTATTTTCAGCATCTGACGAAATCAAAACAAAAATGGAAGCTTGGTATAGTGAAGGAACAGAAGTAGTATTTGCATGTGGTGGACAAATTTACCTATCAGCAGTTAGTGCCGCAGAAGCAGCAAATGGAAAAGTAATTGGTGTTGACGTTGACCAATCAGCAGAATCAAAAGTAATAATTACTTCTGCAATGAAAGAGCTTAAAAACTCAGTTGTTTTAGCATTAGGTGAATTATATGGTACACAAAACAAGAAATGGACAGAAGACCTAGCTGGAAAAACATCAAAACTTGGAGCAAAAGATAATTGCGTTGGATTACCAACAGCAAAAGAATCTTGGAGATTGACCAAATTTTCAGTAGAAGAATATAACAAACTTTTTGAAGATGTAAAATCTGGAAAAATAGAAGTAAGCAATGATATTAAAAATAATCCAAAAACATCTATAAAAGTAGATTATCAAAACTAATTTTAATAAAAACGGCTAGAGGCTGGGCATAAATATTGCCTAGCCTCTTAACAATAAGAGAGGGAAAAATGGGAAATAAAGAAAACTATGTAATTGAAATGTTAAATATAACAAAAGAATTTCCAGGAATTAAAGCAAATGATAATGTAACACTTCAATTAAAAAAAGGTGAAATACATGCTCTGCTTGGAGAAAATGGAGCGGGAAAATCAACACTTATGAGTGTTCTTTTTGGATTATATCAACCAGAAGCAGGAACAATTAAAAAAGATGGTAAAGTTATTAAAATAAATTCCCCGAATGATGCTAATGCATTAAATATAGGAATGGTGCATCAGCATTTTAAATTAGTAGAGTGCTTTACCGTATTAGATAACATTATCCTTGGAGTAGAACCAAATAAGCTTGGGTTTTTACAAAAAGATGAGGCTAGAAAAAAGGTAATGAAACTAAGTGAAAAATACAAACTAAAAATAGACCCAGATGCTCTAATATCAGATATAAGTGTAGGAATGCAACAAAGGGTTGAAATATTAAAAATGTTATACAGAGATAATGATATCTTAATATTCGATGAACCAACAGCAGTATTAACACCTCAAGAAATAGATGAATTAATGAATATAATGAGAGACTTTACAAAAGAAGGAAAATCAATAATATTTATTACACACAAATTAAATGAAATAATGGCTGTTGCAGATAGATGCACAGTCCTAAGAAAAGGGAAAGGAATTGGAACAGTAGAAATAAAAAACACAACTAAAGAAGAATTATCAAAAATGATGGTAGGAAGAAAAGTAAATTTTACTGTTGATAAAAAAGATATAATACCAGGAAAGGTAATCTTTAAAGTAAATAATCTTACAGTTCCTTCAAAAGTACATAAAAATAATGCTGTAAAGAATGTGTCATTTGAAGTTAGAAAAGGCGAAATAGTGTGTATTGCAGGTATTGATGGAAATGGACAAACAGAGCTTGTATCAGCACTAACAGGACTTCAAAAGGTCTCAGGAGGAACAATAGAATTTTTAGGACATGATATAACAAAAGCAAAAATTAGAAATAGGTCAAAACTTGGAATGAGTCATATTCCTGAAGATAGACATAAACATGGATTAATTCTAGACTATACACTAGAGGAAAATTTAATACTTCAAAGATATTGGGAGCCAGAGTTTGAAAAGGCAGGATTTATAAAGAAAAAAGAAGTAAGAAAATATGCAGAAAAATTAATAAAAGAATATGATATTCGTTCAGGTGAAGGACCAGTATCAATTGTTAGAGGAATGTCTGGAGGAAACCAGCAAAAGGCAATTGTTGCAAGGGAAATAGATAAAGATCCAGAGTTACTAGTTGCAGTACAACCAACAAGAGGATTAGATGTTGGAGCAATAGAATATATTCATGAACAATTAGTTGAGCAAAGAGATAAAGGAAAAGCTGTATTGCTAATTTCTTTAGAATTAGATGAAGTAATGAATCTTTCTGATAGAATACTAGTAATATATGAAGGTGAAATTGTAGGGGAATTAAATCCTAAAAAAACCACACTAAGTGAACTTGGATTATACATGGCAGGAGCAAATAGAAACAAAAGTAAGGAGGCTGATAGAAATGAAAATAAATAAAAAAGCAATTTTTAGTATATCAGCATCACTTGTTTCAATATTAGTTGGATTAATACTTGGACTTATATTACTATTTGTTTTTGATAGTTCAAGAGCACTAGTAGGGTTTGAAGCATTAATTGGAACAGGAATATCAACAGCTGAAAAATTTGCAAAAGTTCTTTATCAAGCTGCACCATTAATACTTACTGGACTTTCAGTTGCATTTGCATTTAAAACAGGGCTATTTAACATAGGTGCATCAGGACAATACACAATAGGAGCATTTTGTGCACTTTTTGCAGCCACCGTACTTGGAACACCATGGTATATTTCCTTGTTACTAGCAATGATTGGAGGAGCATTATGGGGAATCCTTCCAGGATTATTTAAAGCACATTTTAATGTTAACGAAGTAATTACTTGTATAATGCTTAACTGGACAGGCCTATTTTTAGTTAACCTACTTATAAGAAACATACCACAAATGATACAAAATTATTGGGCAGGTTCTATAACAAATAGAACAGTAAAACTTGCATTAGTTGAAAAGTTTTATGGGGTTCAAACAACAATTCCAAAAGCAGGGCTAGATACTTTGTTTGGTGGTTCTTCATATATGAATATAAGCATCTTTATAGCAATAGCAGTTTCAATAATTGCTTATGTAGTTTTAAACAAAACAACTTTTGGATATGAGATAAAAGCATGTGGATATAATAAAAATGCAAGCACATATGCAGGAATAAATGCAAAGAAAAACATTGTACTTTCAATGGTTATAGCAGGTGGAATTGCAGGACTAGCAGGTGGAATATATTTTTTAAGTGGAACAGCAGAATATGTTATAGAAAAAAGCCTATTGGCAATGGGCTTTAATGGAATACCAGTAGCATTACTTGCAGCATCAAATCCAATAGGAGTAATATTTAGTAGTTTGTTTATATCATACATACAAGTTGGAGGAGAAGCACTTCAAAGATATCAATTTAGTAGTGAAATAATAAATATAATAATATCAGCAATAATCTACTTAAGTGCATTTTCATTCCTAATAAGATTATTTATAGAAAAAATATTTAGTAAAAAACATAGAGAAGAAGAAATAAAAATAGAAAAAGAACAAAAGGGAGGTGCAAAATAAATGACAATAGAAATGCTTGGAGATATATTAGGCTCAACAATAATATTTGCAATTCCCTTAATGCTTGTTGCACTAGGAGGAATGTTTTCAGAAAGAAGTGGTGTAATAAATATTGCACTAGAAGGTATTATGATAATAGGAGCACTTATAGGATGCTTATTACTAAGGACATTTAATCTATCTGGCTTTGGTCCAGCTCATCCAATTATAGCAATGCTTATAACAATAGGAATTTCTGCTTTAGCAGGAGCGGTTTTCTCTTTACTACTAGCTTTTGCTGCAATAAATCTAAAAGCAGACCAAACAATAGGAGGAACAGCATTAAATATGCTTGCACCAGCTTTTGCAGTTGTACTTTCATGGGCAATTCAAGGACAAGGAAATACAGTAATAAATATTCCAACTTGGATAAGAATGACTGAAAGCACTTTTGGACTAGCAGAAGGCACAGGCTTTTGGCACAACTTGATTTTCAAGAGCCTATATTTAACAACACCAATTGCATTAGTAATACTATTAATATCAATTATAATATTATATAAAACAAAGTTTGGATTAAGATTACGTGCCTGTGGAGAACATCCACAAGCAGCCGCATCAGTAGGTATAAATGTATATAAAATGAGATATGCAGGAGTTATAATTTCTGGAATTTTAGGCGGAATTGGAGGAATGGCATATACAATAGCAGCAGGAGCGGGTTTTCAATCATCAGTTGCAGGATATGGATTTTTAGCTTTAGCTGTTATGATATTTGGTAACTGGAAACCAGTAAGCATATTCTTTGCTTCAATGTTTTTTGCATTTTTCAAAATACTTGGAAATTATAGTGGTTCACTTTCATTTTTACCACAATTTGAAAATATAAAAGATTCAAATTACATATATTTAATGATACCATATATAGTAACACTTATTGTTTTAATACTAACCTCAAAGAAATCGGCAGCACCTAAAGCAGAAGGAATCCCTTATGATAAGGGACAAAGATAGGAAAGTAAAACAAAGAAAGAATATATAATATTTCGAAAAGTTATATATTCTTTCTTTAAATTATATATTCCTTCTTTATTTAATTTTAAATTTCTCCTAATGTAATTGTAACAGTTTTTAATTCATTTTTTCTATAAAATTCAATTTCAACTTTATCTCCAATATTTTTTGTATTCTTAATTTCATTTAATTCATCCATTGTTGAAATACTTTTTCCATCAAATGAAACAATTACATCACCAGATTTTATTCCAGCTTCTTCTGCGGCACTACCACTTACTACGCTATCAACATAAATTCCTTTAGTCAATCCATTTCTAATAGCAGTTGCTTCGTCTATGTCTAAACCAGAAATACCAACAAAAGGTCTTGAAATTTTACCTTTTTCAATTAGGGTTTGATAAATAGAAATAGTATCATTAATAGGTATAGCAAAGCTTACTCCTTCAATCCCTGTACCAGATAATTTTAAAGTAGTAATACCAATAACTTGACCTTTGCTATTAACTAATGCACCACCACTATTACCAGAGTTTATTGCACAATCAGCTTGAATTACTTTATAAGTAGTGTTTTCAATAGTCATTTTTCTATCTAATGCACTAATTATACCTGCAGTAACTGAATAATCTAAGTTATAAGGATTACCAATTGCTAAAACAAATTCTCCAATTTGAACAGAACTAGAATCGCCAAATTCAGCTGCGGTTAAACCAGTTTTATCAATTTTTAAAACAGCTAAATCTGTTTGACTATCTGTTCCAATAATTTCAGCAGTATATTCCGTTTCATCTCCGTAAATTTTAACCTTAACAGATTTTGCATCAGATACTTGATAAAAAGAAGATGAATCTGATGAACTTATAACATGATTATTTGTAAGTATATAGCCATCATCACTAATAACAACACCAGAACCGGCTCCGGCAGCAGATTTTTTCATTCCCATATAATTTACATCATATTCTACTGTAATACTTACCATAGAAGGTAAAGCCTTTTGTGCAGCATATATTGCAGTATCAGAATAATTAGACAAAGAAACTTGTGATAAATTTAAATCGCTAATATCATAATTAATTTTTGAATTACTATTTGCCGTGTCAATAGCTTTGTTACTTGGTGTTTTATGAAGCCCAGCATAAATACATAAAGAACAAGCGCCACCTATAATTGCAGAGATAAAGGATACTATGATAATACTACATATTTGTTTTCTATTAGAATTTTTAGAATAATTAAATTTTTGAATAAAACCATTCTCATCCATAAAAACATACCTCCATAAATATATTATACTAAACAATTCAAATAATACAAGTTTAAAATTAAAAATATATTAAATTTCAAAATATGTCTGTTAATTATTTTTCTTATGTTTGATATTTTTAAAGAAGGATACTGTATTATTGGGCAGATGTATTTGAATGATAAATAAGAAGAGGAGAAGTATATAGA
>ENA-UOJG01002367-UOJG01002367.1-human-gut-metagenome-genome-assembly--contig:-C47-NODE-2367-length-16251-cov-26.615214_pt1 | contig 16251 bp, 13 predicted proteins | sample MGYA00242340_ERZ723887 | MGnify/ENA metagenome assembly ERZ723887 | reverse complement strand
TGGTTTAAGCGCTGCTGCTCGGCCGCTATCTCGGCGTCGCTCGCGTCCTCGGTTTGCATCTGTATGAGCCGCCGGGTGCAGTCACGCAGCTCCATAAGGCCCTTGATGCGCTCCGTCATGGCGGCGCTCACGTCCTGGCGCACCATTATGCCGCCCTCGCGGTAATAAACCTCGCCGTCCACGAGGGTGAAGCTGTAATTGCGCACGTCCGGGTCGGCGGGCAGGATGTCCGTGTTCTCCGCTTCCTCAACGTCGCGCTCGGTGTACTCACCGTGTATGTTCTGAACGGCCTCGTGAAGCTGCTCGGACAAGTCCGCGCCCTCGATGGGCGCGACGGTGTAGTCCTGCCGCCCATACTGCGTGCTCTCGGCGGTAGGCGTGCCGAGCACCATCTCCGGGTGTTGTAAAAAGTAATTGTTGATGGCAAAGCCATCCTCGTTTTCACCGACGTGCACCCAATCCGGCAACTCAGTTAAGGGCTGCTCACGCCGCTGCAAGAAGATGATGTCCGAGACGACGTCCGTACCCGCGTTGGCGCGGAAGGCGTTGTTGGGCAGGCGTATGGCCCCAAGCAGCTCGCCGCGCTCGGCGATGTAGCGCCGCACGCTCTCGTCCTTGGCGTCGAGCGTGTAGCGCGAGGTGACGAAGGCAGCAATGCCGCCCGGACGCACCTGGTCAAGCATCTTGGCGGCAAAGTAGTTGTGGATTGAGAAGCCTAGCCGGTCATACTCCGGGTCGTGTACCTGGTACTGGCCGAAAGGAACGTTGCCGACGGCAAGGTCAAAATAGCCGGGGCGGTTCGTCGTCTCAAAGCCCGCGACAGTGATGTTGGCCTCGGGGTAGAGCTGCTTTGCTATTCGCCCGGTGATGCTGTCCAGTTCCACGCCGTAGAGTTGGCTGTCCGCCATGTTTTCCGGCAGCAGGCCGAAGAAGTTGCCGACACCCATCGACGGCTCTAGTATGCGCCCGCCCTCGAATCCAATGCTGCCCACGGCCTCGTAGATGGCCTTTATGACCGCGGGGGAGGTGTAGTGAGCATTGAGCGTCGAGCCTCGCGCGGCATCGTATTCTTCCGGCGTGAGCAGGGCTTTCAGCTCGGCGTATTCCTTAGACCAGTCGGGTTTGTTCTCGTCGAACACCTCGGGTATGCCGCCCCAGCCGACGTAGACGGAGAGCTTATCCTGCTGCTCGGGCGAGGCCTGAAAGCCGTTTCTCTCAAGGTATTTGAGCAGCTGGATGGCCTCGATGTTCGCCCGGCACTTCGCCTTGGCCCCGCCCTCGCCGAGATGCTCGTCCGTGATGCGGAAGTTCCGCGCCCGCCTCCGCGTCTCCTTGCGGAACTCCTCAAACGCCGCCTCCTCCGCCGCCGCGACGCTCGGAAAGCCCTGCCACTCGCCGTCAACAGGAATGTATACCACGGGCGTCGGCTCATGTGAGGTATCGCTCTGTTCCACGCCAACATTTCCACGCTCGGACACTTCCTTGTACGCCGCTGCCAGCACATCGTTGCGCAGGCCGTTGCGGAACTCGGAGTTGTCGTGGTAGAGCTTCAGGAAGCGCATATCCGTGCTCGCGGCGGCTATGCGCCGGATGGCGGCATAGCCCTCGTCGAGGGCGTTTTGGCGGTCTGAGTTTCGCACCGCGTTCACATATGTGCTGTCGTTCGCAAGCGCCTCAACGAGCATCTTCTCATACTGCTCGCGCTCGGCGTCCGAGATGACGAATGGAAGCGTGTGCGCTGCACCCGCCTCGTCCACATAGCTCACGGCTCTGCGCCAGCGCAGCTTTTCAAGGGCGTCGTCGAGCTGCTCACCGGGAATGACGACGTAATCCAGCCCGCCCGCGTGCTGTTCCCGCAGACCAAGCGTCCGCGAGACGTCCTCAGCGTCCGGCCTGTAGGCATAATAGCTGCCGCCCTGCCCGACGAGCACTATGTCGTTGGTGTGGCTGGCCTTCATGCTTCTATACTGCGCGTAAACTGCGGTGTGCAGGTCGTACTCCGCCAGCTCTGCCTCCGTCATGTAGCGGTCAGAGGCTATGAGCTCGTCTATGCGCCTTGCAACGGCGTTCCACGTCAGGTTCACATTCTCGCAACCTGGCTTGGTGAGGCGAATGCCATTGGCGTCGTGGTTCTCTCCGCTTCCGGTGGCACCGGACAGCGCGTGAGATCGCCCGCCTATCCCGTATAGGTCTTTGAGCACAGCGGCCTTCTCGCTCAGAGAGTGTTCCTCGGTGAAGTAGCGTAAAATGCTCCATTTGCTGCCCGCGGTCCCGCCGCCGTGAGACAATGCATCTCCTATCTCGTCCTGCGTTATGAAGCTGTTGACCACAGGCACACGCTCCATGTCCGATGTGAATTTGCGCCGTTCGAGCAGCTGAGCGGCGAGAGAGACGAAGATGCCGTCAACGTCGTGGTAGTGGAAGCGCAGCGCACTGCGGTCAGCCTTGTAAGCTTCGCGGAAAGCGAGATAATCGCCCAAGACTGCCTCTCGACCCTCCGGGCCTGCGAGCTTTGCGGCTATCTGCTGCACGGCCTCCGGGTAGCCGCCGTCCACATTCGCAAGGCTGGGAAACATGCTCTCATTGCCATCGCTGAGGTCTCGGCACAGATGCCAGAGCTTCTGCGCGATCAGCTCGTGCTCGTAGTCCTCAGCTCCGGAGCCTTCCTCTTTGGTGGCGTAGCGCCCTTCGCCCAGCAGCTCGCCTATGCGTGCAGCGGCGTCCGCCCACGGTATGAGCTGCGCGCCGCGCTCGTACCGCGCCTGCTCGCCCTGGGCAATGCGGATGCCGTCCTCGGAAAACCACACGGCGTATTTATAACCATCCACGGTAAAGCCGTTGCCGCCGTGGTAGACAGTCGGCAGGAAGGCGGCTATTTCATCAACTGAGCGCCGCTTCTCAAACTCCGCGACCACGCGCATACGCAGCTCGTCCGTGTTGCCGCCGAGACGGAGCACGTCGTCCACGACCTCCTGTGGGAAAGAGAAAGCGGAGGGCGTTTGCGCGTCCTCCGCTTCGTCGAAAAGGTTCAGCTGTAGATCAATTCGTTCAGAACTACTTCTTCGGCCTGGGCCTTGCAGCTGTTCATGAGGCCCGTCCACTTCATCGGGTCGGCGGCTTTCAGCTCCTCTGTCGCGCCCGCTTCCGCCGCCAGCTTCGGCAGCATCAGGTCGATGCGGCTCTGCGCCGCCGCTTCTATCTCGTGCAGGTGCGGCCACAGCGTCCCGTTCAGTACCATCTGGTTCCACAGGATGGGCCGGTGCTCCTTGAGGTAGCGCTGTCTCAGCCTCCCGTAGCGGCCTATTGGCTCCATCTCGGGCAGGCTCAGCTCGGGCAGCTGGACGCCGTTCACGGTCGTGTAGGTTATCTCTGTCATGTTTTTGGCTCCTTTCGTAGCTTCGTATCGTGCGCTCGATCTGGCGCAGCACCATCTGTGTATTCTCGCCGACCGCCGTGCCAAGGGCGGTCACGGCCTCGGACGTATTCCACTCACTGAGGAACGCAAAGTCCGCCTCATCGAAGTACGCCGCCGGGTCATAGCCGCAGCGGCTAAGCAGGGCGTAGGCTGTGCTGGCATAGGCGGCTTTTATGAAGCTGTCTCTCAGCTCACCCTCATCATACCCGGCCATCAGCGAGCCGTCAACGATACCGGCCATGTCGTGCCGGTGGGCGTCAAAATACATCTCGGCGAGGTCTCGCGCCACGTCTTGAAGCTGGCTTGAGAGCCACTCGTCCTCGGCGTTGAACGCCTGCAGCAAGCCGAGCTGGACTTCGGCGAGGTTCCCGTCGTTTATCTCCCAGGGCGAGAACGGGCGCGAGCTGCGCCGGGTGCCGGTGTCGGCGATGTCGAAGACGTAGCGGAGCCTCGGCGCATCGCCGGAGTTGTCCACGAGCGCGATGCCCTTCGCGCCGCGCCGGACATAGCGGCGCATGGTGTCGTTCCACACCTCGTAGCTCGCGCAGGCTGTGGCCTCCGGCCGCTGGGCGTGGATCATGAGCTGGTCGTGAAACGGGTACTTGTACAGCCGCGACGCGGTGTCCAAAAACGCCGTCCAAGCGCCCACGCTGCCCGCCAGCCCCTGCGCAATCTCGCGGGCGAGGTCCAAGTAAGTGTCCACCTTAGCAGGCATCGCGCCCGCCTCCTTTCTGTTGTGTAAATAGTTTTAGCGACAGGCAAAGCGTTTGCCTGTCGCTATTAGTCCCCAAAATATATATTAAGCGGGAGCTGTCTATCTGATAACAACACTGACTTCCGTGATATTCAGCCCCTTGTCAAGCCGGAAGCTGGCGTAAGAGCAGCAGGCGATGAGCACGGTCGAGGGGACACCGCCCTCGTAAAAGAGCGCGGCAAAGACCGTCCCGGCCTCGCTGCCGTAGAAGGTGTCGTACCAGCCGTCCGGCGCGCTGACGGAGCGCGGGTCGCGGCTCCATATGTCCAGAGGACTCGGGAAGCGCGCTACGATGTCCGCGTATGTGTCCCCGACCTCGAGCCCGCGGAGCCGCCCCGCCGACGCCTCCTCCTCAAACATGGGCATCCAGTACATGGCGCGGCCCAGATATTCGTCCGGCAGGCGCTTGAACTCCGTGGGGAGATACTGCACCGAGTCATTTTCTCCCGTGCCGCTGTCGATGAACGGCTGCCCGCCGCTGAGCCGGCACTCGAAGCCCGGCGTATCCTCCGCCCAGGCCGCGCGCTCGAAGCCGGTGTATTCCAGCGTCAGCCTGTCCCCATCGACCGAGAGCTTCCCAGTGAGCGCGCTCATGCCCAGCACGGGCTCAAGCCAAAGCCCATGTTTGCCGCAATCGACGCTGAAATCGCCCGAGTCCACAGCTTTGGCGGAAAAGGCCCTGGAGCTCATGAGCATATTGCCGTCAAGATATTCCACAACCTCATATGTAAAGCAGCTGTACACCTTGAACGGCGTGCTGCCGTCCTCCTCCGCGCCTAGGTAAAGCAGCGCTCGGCCGCAGAAACGCTCCGCCTGCCAGACGCTGACCGGCTCAAAATCCATGGGCGGGATATAATCCGGCAGAGACGAGGCTTCAGGCATAGGAGCCGCTGTGGGCGTGGTGACAGCAGGTGTAGGAATTGCCTCCGCCACCCCCTCGCCGCAGGCGGCGAGGAGGAGCAGGGCGAGGATAAGAGGGATTATGCGTTTCATGACGTTACCTCCCTTGATGCTTTGTAATTTTTCTGAACGAGCTTTTCACATAAACCACGCCGAATATCCTGTAAGCGGAGAAAAAGTGATCTATGGCAGTTTACAAAGGAATTTAAAATTCTATAATCCCGCCAGATACTTTTCTGAGGGGCCATCGTTTATTACAAATAATTATCGCTGATAAATTCTCAAATAGTTAAGGCTTGTAATACTGCGGCATTGCATAAGCATATGCCGCAGTATTTTTACAATATCCACGCCAGCGTTATGGCTTCAACAATGCCGTTTTCGTCAATGTAGAAGCGGATAGCACTGTAGCCGTTGCTGCAGAGGATGGTGCGCCGGCCATTGAAGGTGTATATTCTACCGAGCGAGCTTATGTTGATGTCAGTCCCGTAAAACACGACATTTTCCTCCGTCAGGACGTATTCCTCATACTCCATTCCGGAGGGGAAGCGGCTCAGTACGTCCTGAGCCGTGCAGCCCACCTTTATGCCGCGTATGCCGAGCCCGGCCCTGATTTCGTCCACGGTAACGCTTCCAAGGATGTCCATTCCCTCGTATGAATCAAATACATACAGCGTCGCGCCCTCGTACTCATACGTCTCCTCGTCAAGCTGTACTATGCCGGGCAGGGCCAGAAGCTCGTCGTGAGCGATGTAAGACTTAAGCCCTTCAGGCAGAGTATATTCTTCATTATAGGGCATGTTGCGGAAGGCCTCAAGCGCCTCCTCTTCGCTTACACGATTGAACTTCAGCGGCGCTGACATAGATGCCTTGGAGTAGGAAAAGGTCAGCGTGTCCCCGTCAACATTATAGCTTGCGCTCACGTCTATGCCGCGCAGTGGAACAGCCTCGCCGGGCGCGACGCAGCCCCCAAAGCTGTAACAGCCGAGGATGACCGGATCATACATCAGATCCGTTGCGGTCACGTATTGGCTGTACCAGCATTTGAACTCCAGGTCGCCGCCGTTTTCTCTTGAGAGCAGCAGGCCGCTGCCCCTGTCCCCGAAGCTCTCAGCCAGCCAGTATGAATCAGGTTCAAAGCCGGGGTCGGGCAGCATGAACTCCGAATTGACAAGCGGAACTGCGGAGCTCGTCTCTGCCGGTTCCGGCGTGGGCGATACTTTTTCCGTTGGTTCAGATGTCGGCGTTGCCTCCACCGCCTCCGCACCGCAGGCAGCGAGGAGGAGCAGAACGAGGATGAGGGGGATTATGCGTTTCATGCCGGTGACCTCCCTCGATGGTATTTACCATATTCAGTCTATAAAACCCCTCGCCGCATGTCAACACATATATTCCTACTCAACGAGCCCGGCCAAAATCCAGCCAGTAGATCACCCTCTCGCCGTCGTCCTTGAGGATAAGGTCGGCGGGGTAGTAGGTGTCGTGCTTGGCGGAGTAGACCTCGTTGATGTGTGTCCGTCCGTCGCGCAGGAGCTGGGCGGCCTGGGACTTGCTCAGGCGTATGCGCTTTGCCGCCAGAAACTTGTTGTCTGTCCAGAGGGCAAAGCGGCAGACGCTGCTCTCGCAGAAATAGCCCTTCTTGCCCGTCTCGACGTTGCAGCCGCAGCGCGGGCATTTGCCTATTACCTCGCCGTTCGTTGGAAACTGCGGCGAAGCAAGTTTCGGCGTGTAACTGCCGCACAGCTCGCGCACCATGCCCTCTATACCTGCCATGAACGCCTCCGGCGCAAGCTTGCCGCGCTCAACCTGGCTGAACTTCTGCTCCCACTCGGACGTGAGTTCCGCTGAGGCGAGCTGCTCCGGCAGCACAGCTGAGAGCGCCGCGCCCGTCTGCGTAGGTATGAGAGACACGTTCTTCTTTGCCTTCTTTCGCTCTATGAAGCCAGCAGCCACCAGCTTCTCGATGATGCCGGCACGTGTCGCGGGCGTACCCAGCCCCTTGCGCTCGGCTTCGTCGGGCGTATCCCCGGCGTTCTCCATGGCCGTCAGGAGCGTGCCCTCCGTGAAATGCGCCGGGGGCGAGGTCTGGCCCTTCTTGACCTCGGCGCTCAAGACATTCAGCTCGTCGCCCTCGTGCAATTCCGGCAGGGACGTGTCCCGGCGCTCAGCGCTGTCGTAGACGCGCCAGCCGTGGTCAAGGACAGTCTTGCCCTTAACGCTGTATGTGACACCGCCGCAGACAAGCTCGACGCTCGTCTCCAGCCAGCGGTGAGGCGCGGAGACGGCCCGGAGCACCTGTGCCGCCATGAGCCGGAGCAGCTCGCACTCGCCAGCAGGCAGGTCCTCAAGCTCATAGTCTTCGGCGCTCATGGTGGGAACGAGCGCATGGTGGTCGGAGACCTTGGCGCTGTCGCAGACCTGTTCAGCGTAGACGGCAAACGGCGGCTCAAGGCCGTAGATGCCCGCCGCGCAGAGGACGAGGGGCTTCACGCCGTCTGCCATTCCATCCGTGAGATAACGGCTGTCCGTGCGCGGGTAGGTGCAGAGGCGTTTCTCGTAGAGGGATTGAAGATAGTCCAGCGTCTGCTGGGCGGTGTAGCCGAGGACGCGGTTGGCCTCGCGCTGGAGCGTGGTTAGGTCGTAGAGCGCGGGGGCGTTCTCGGACTTCTCCTTAGTGCTGACCGCTGACACGACGCACTTGCCGCCGGCAGAGACCACAGCTTCCTCAGCCTCGGCCCTGTTGCTGAACCGCTTGCTCTCAGCGGAAAATTCTCCGAGGTGCAGCTGGGTGGTATAAAAGGCTTCGGGTACGAAGCCCGCAATGTCCGCCTCGCGCTGCGTGAGCATGGCGAGCGTGGGCGAGACGACGCGGCCTGTGTTCAGGGTGCGGTGGTAGGTGACGGAGAGCAGCCGCGTGGCGTTAATCCCGACGAGCCAGTCGGCGCGCTCCCGGCAGCGGGCGGCGGCAAAGAGCCTGTCATAGTCCAAGCCGGGGCGCAAATCTCCGAGGGCGCGGCGTATCTCGGCTTCCTCCATGGAGTTGAGCCAGAGGCGCAGCGCGGGCTTGGTGCAGCCCGTGAGTTCATAGAGGTTGCGGAAGATGAGTTCGCCCTCGCGCCCGGCGTCGCAGGCGTTTATGACCTGCGTGACGTCGTCTCTGTGCATGAGTCCGCGCAGGATTCCGAACTGTCTGCGCTTGTCCTGCGGCACCCTGTAGCGCCAGTCCTGCGGAAGAATGGGCAGGTCGGCGACGCGCCAGCGGTTGAGCTGCGGGTCGTATGCCTCAGCCCCGACGAGCTGCGCCAGATGCCCAAGGCACCAGCCCACGACATACCCGTTGCCCTCGAAGTATCCGTCTTTACGCGTTATAGCCCCAACCACCGCGGCAATAGCCTGCGCGACGGAGGGCTTTTCAGTTATTATGAGTGTCTGCATATTTTCATCCTTTCGTTAAAATATTAGAGGCCAGCGAAAACTGGCCTCTTGGCTTGGAACCGAACGAGTAAGCGGTCATTCATTTTTCTGCGCCGCATCCCTGTAACACGGCCTGACACATCCCAGCCCGTAGCGGGCGCAGCCGTAGCAGAAGTGGCCTTCGGGCGGTTTGGGCGGAGGGTCAGGTTTCGGTGCGGGCGGTATCTTTGTCATCAGGGCCTCGAAGGGGCTGCTCGTGAAGCGGTATTTCACTTGGCCTCGTCCTCCTCGTCGTCCTCGGGGAACTCGTAGTCGTCGAGGTCGGTGTCGCCGCTGGTGTCGGGTTTCTTCTTGCGGAACTTCAAAAAGGCTGCGGCAGCGCACGCGATGAGCAGCAGGATGAGTACGATGGGAAGAATGGCTGCCGCGTTGAAGCCGCCTTCATCTTCCGGCTCGGAGTCAGCAGCCGGGGTCGGAGTGGGCGTCGGCTCCGGTTCCTCGCCCTTGCAGCCCTTGAGGTCTGTGCGGCAGACGGGGCAGTCGGTGTTCACCGCGCCAGCCTCGCACTTGACCTTGCAATCGCACTCGACCTCGTAGCCCTCATCCTCCAGCAGCGCGAGCAGGTCGGACTCGTCCACGAGGTTCAGGAAGTAGACGTCGCCGGTGCTGTGGTCGATGACGAGGTAGAACACGTTGCCGCTTTTCGTCTCAACGGTCACGAACTGCATCTTGCCGCCATCGCCTATCTCTTCGCTGGAGTAGTAACTGCCGTCGAGGATGTCGTCTATGAGCGCGAGGTTGCCGTCCGGTGTCAGCCCGCCGAGCGAGGGCAGCTCAGGCTCCGAGACCGGCTCCGTCGTGACGCTGATGCTCGTCATGGGGCCGCCCGGCTCATTAGCGCCGTCCTCGTTCGAGGCGTAGTACGCGCCCGCAGGCAGGGTGAGGCTCAGCGTGAGCGCGAGGGCGCACAGCAGCGGCGCGAGCTTAACCTTCATCCAGTACACCTCCCTTGATGAGCGCGGCGAGCTGCTCTATGCTCATGTTCTGAGCGCGAACCATGCCCACTATCTCAAGATTCTCAAGCTCCGTTATCTTCTCAACCGTCGCGTTGTAACGCGTGGTGAGATTTTCTATGCGCGTTTTGAGCCTTGCGGCCTCGGTGCGCAGCTTCGGTATTCTTGCGTCCAAGTTATCTCTCCTTTCAGGGGGCAGGAAGCCTGCCGAATCCAACAAAGTTATCTGAATAATACGAATCCATAAACTTGATGTAACTGATGGGGCTTCCGGCGTGGATCATCCAGCCGTCGCCGACGTAGATGCCGACGTGAGTTATCCAGGGGCCTTCAAAGGTGTGCTCGAAGAACACGAGGTCGCCGGGCCTAGCCTCGGCCTCGCTCACGGGGGTGCAGAGGTAGTAAAGCCCTCCGGCGTCGAGCCTGCCTATGTCGTAGCCGAGGCCGCAGTTGTTGACGACCCAGCTCACGAAGCCCGAGCAGTCGAAGGACGTGTTCGGGTTATACCCGCCCCAGACATAGGGGTAGCCCAGGTATTTTTCGGCCTCCTCCATCATCGCGGCGAAGCGCTCGTCCTCGAAGTATTCCTCGGGTATCTCAAGTTCGAGGATGGCGTTTTCGTACTTGGCTATGTACTCCGAGTCCGGGAACAGGTCGGGACGGTTGCCCAGCGTACCCATATACATGGCGTAGAGCGAGAGCTTCTCCTCGGGGAAGATATATACTGGCAGGTGCGAGAGGTCGAAGTTCTCCAGCGTGACGGTGCAGACCGTGTACTCATCCTCGCCCTCGCCGTAGGTCTGGACGGTCTCCGTGAGGATGTACTGCCTGTCAAAGAGTGTGCCGAGCACGGCTTCTGCCTCGTCCATAGTCCACTCCCCGCCGAACCACGCGGTGAGTATGGACATGAGCACATAGGGGTCGTGCTCTATGTCGTCGATGTCCATGTGGTACTCGTCGTAGTCGTGCGCGGCCTCGTAGCTGTCGAGGTAGGCTTGCAGCTCGGCCTCCATCGCCGTGTATGCCGCCTCAGCTGCCAGCATATCCTCGTCGGCGCTTGGAAAAGTGGTTATCCCGACACTGGACAGCCCGCCTTGGAGGAACACGGAGCAGGACGTGAGGATATTGAGAAAGAAGGCGACAGCGAGGAAAAGGGCAGCGGCGATGCCGATGCCCTTTCTGTGGCGGTAGATGAACTGCGCCGTCTTCTTTTCCTTTTCCGCTGCCTTCTTTGCGCTCTTGGCCGTAGCGGTGGTCGTGGGTTTGCCCTGCCGCGCCTTGGTGTAAGCCTCCTTGATGCCGCGCTTTTGCTGCTGCTTTGCGCCATGCGGCTCGGGTTTCACCTCATGCCTCGGCCTCGCTGAGAGCTTTGCCGCATAGCGTGCGGTGCCCTCTGCCGCCTGCGTTGTGCGGTTCGCGGCCTCGACGCCGACGTTGTCGTCCTCGTACTGAGCCGCCTCGCGGTGCGCGGCGGCGCTCGGCAGCTCGGTCAGCTTAGCTGACGGGCGCGGCTTTTTCGGCTCAGACCGCAGCTTTCTCGCCACTGGTCAGCATCCCGATGAACTCATGCAGCACCTGCTTGCCCATAGGCGTCACCAGCGTGCGGCGCTCCTTGACGGCAAACATCCCCCGGAAGCGCCTGTCCGCATACGGCACGAGCCGCCCGTCGCAGCGGTAGAGCATCCTGCACCCGACGAGCAGCCGCACGAGCCAGTGCTCGGACACGCCGAGCTGCTTCGCGGCGATGCGGATAGGCACGGCGTCCCCGGGGTCAACAAAGGCGTCGAAATAGTATGCTTTCGGCACAAGCTCGTTGACGCGCTCCGACTGCTCATAGAGCGCATCCACGACGGCGTGGGCGAAGTCCGGGTCGCGTGCGAACTGCTGGAGCAGCGGGTCGGTTATGTAGAAGCCGTTCTTGCGGATAGTGGGCAGGACTTCAGCGGTTATCCAGCGCTTGAAGCGCTTTCCCGACGCCAGGCGGCACGAAAGCATGAGAGAGTAAAGGCCGGATTCGTTAATAACTGTCAGCCCTCGCACCGGAATCTCAAAGGTCGCGCCGGACGACCTTTGAATTATCCGCTTATCTTCATGGTCGACGTGCTTTGCGAGCGCGTCTTTCGTATTCGCGTAGCCAAGCGCCGTTGCCACGTCGCGGCCTACAAACCACGGGTCATTGTCTATGACAACTACCCGGACGCTGCCGAACTCCTCGTTCTTGAAAATCTCCATGTTGGTGTTTGTCATGCTGCATTTCCTCCTTGCATTTCGTTTGGTTTTGTGGTCATGAGCCGGTACATTTCTGTGTCCTTGGGGAACCTGTCCACAAACGGCACAATGACGTTGCCGTAGAACAGCAGGCCCTCGCCCTCGTTGGCCTGGGTGACGTAGCTGAGCTGATGCGGTGAGATGTTGAGCTTCTTGGCGAGTATCTGCCGGTCTCCCGGAGCCTGGTTGAGCATACAGATGTAGTCCGAGTTTTCGAGTATGTTCTCAATTTCCGGAGAGGCCAAAAGGTCTTTAACGTTTTGGGTGATGCCGGTGGGGATTGCATTCCACTTACGGAAGCGCTTCCATATCTCCACGCTCCACGCGGCCAGCTCGCCGCGCAGCAGCAGGTGGAACTCATCGACGTAGTAGCGCGTGGTCCTGCCCGCCTCGCGGTTGCGAGTGATCCTGTTCCAGACTTGGTCTTGTACAACCAGCATACCGAGTTGCTTTAACTGCTTGCCCAGCTCCTTGATGTCATAACAGACCACACGGTTGTCGATGTCCACGTTCGTCCTGTGATTGAACACGTTGAGCGATCCGGTGACGTAAATCTCAAGCGCCGTCGCCAGAAACTGCGCTTCCTTCTCGTCCTGCGCCCGAAGGCAGTCGTAGAGGTCTTGGAGTATAGGCATATTCTCCGGCTTCGGGTCTGCGAGGTAGTCCCGGTAGACGAGCCGGACGCAGCGGTCGATGATGGTCTTTTCCACGGGCTTGAGGCCTTCCTTACTGCCGACGACTATATCGCATAAGGAGAGGATGAAGTCCACCTTGAGCGACAGGGGGTTATCGTCATCGGAGTAGTCAAGGTTCAAGTCCATCGGATTCACATACTGCTTGCTCGTGGGTGAAATCTTGATGACCTGCCCGTGCAGCCGCTTGACGAGGGGCCAATACTCCGCCTCGGGGTCGCAGATGATGATGTCGTCATTTGTGAGCAGATAGACGCTGAACATCTCACGTTTGGCGGCGAAGCTCTTGCCCGCGCCGGGCGTGCCGAGGATGACGCCATTCGGGTTCTTGAGCAGCTTGCGGTCAACGGTGATCATGTTCCCGCTGAGCGCGTTCACGCCGCAGTAGAGTGCGCCCGCCCCGCGCTGGAATAGCTCCTGCGTGGAGAAAGGCACAAAAATAGCGAGGCTCGACGTAGTCAGGCCTCGCTGTATCTCTATTCTGTTCATTCCCAGCGGGAGCAGGGACATGAGCCCGTTCTCCTGCTGGAAGTCCAGACTGACAAGCTGGCAGTTGTGCTTCTGCGCAATACCCTTGGCCTGCAGCACCGTGTTTTCGAGCTTTTGCAGGCTGTTAGCCGTGTTGAGCACGGTGAAAGTGAGCAGGAACATCCTCTCGTTGCGGCTTTGCAGCTCCTGCAAGAGCTTCTGAGCCTCGCTGCCGTAGGTGGAGAGGTCGCTCGGCAGGATGTCCATGTCGTAACCGGCCCGGACCGCCTTCTTCTGCTCCTGAATCTTTGTGGCGTTAAGCTCAGTGAGCTTGCGCTTCACGGTCTTGATGGCTTTCATCTGGTCGAGGGGCTTGACGTACATACCTATGACGAGCGAGCTGTCCATCTCGAGGAAGTCCGCGAGCAGCCGGTCATTGAGCTCCGGCGCGATGATGTTGAGGAAGGACACGGAGCCGTATTTCGCGCCCATGCGGAAGTGGCGGCTCGACGTGAAAGCAAAACTGCTCGGCGCGATGAAGTCCTTGACGCTCAGGCCGGAGGGCGCGAGCAGCTTCCAGTCGAACTTGAACTGCTCCTGTCCGTCAATGTGGAAGATACCGTGCATCAGGGCAAGGCGGGCTTTGCCGTCCAGCGGTTCGGCCTTGACGCCGAGCTTGCGGAAGTTGTTGAGGATGTCCGTCTCAAGGCGCTCAAGGCGGGGCTTCGCGGTCTTGTAGCTCTCGGCCTCGATGCCGAAGGTCAGGTACTTGCTCTTGACGAGGCCGTTGTTGCCGCGCTCAAGCTGGTTCTGGAGCATTGTGCTGTACTCGATGCGCAGACTGTCGTCTTCGTCGCCGCGCAGGGGGATGACGATGCGCTCGCGGTAGGTCTCCTTGTTGGCAGACGAGTTCACAAAGCTGAACTGAAAGCGCACCGAGGCGTCAAAGTAGTTGAGAAACTCGCACCAGCCGTCAAAGATGGCGTCCTTGTCCTCGCTTTGGCTCAGGTGGTAGTTGATGTCCTGAAACTCTATGGTCTTGGAATAGAAATTGCCCTCCACCCGGCAGATACCGTCGGGGAACATTCTCTCAAACTGTATGCTGTCCTGCGCGGAGAGCACATTTGCCGGGCGCTTCGCGGCGGCGATGGCCGCGCGCACCTTGCGGCGCTGGGAACGGTTAAGTTTTGCGGTGGACGATTCTATGCACCTCCCGGTCTAGCTCGTCCTGCTTCTCAAGGGCCGCATAGAAGTTATTCGTCATGTAAGGCCGCTGCCTGGGGCGTATGAAGCACGCCCGGACAAAGTACAGCAGGTACTTCTCCAGCGGCAGGCCGTTTCGTTCATACAACGCGAACAGAAAGAACGGCATCATGACGACGATCATGCAGATAGCCGCCGTCGAATTCCCCAGCGGCCCTTTGAGCAGGAAAAACAGCGGAACCCCAACCAGCGCCCCGCCGCCGAAGCAGACAAGCTGGCGCTTCGTGAGGTTGAACAGAAACTTGGTCTTGACCCTCGTGAGGTCTTTAGGTACGGGTATGTATGGCATGGTTTCTTCCTCCAAAAAGTTGTTGACACCGTATGTGACACCACATATAATGTATATGAGGTGTTGCCGATGTCGCAGTGGGATAAACTTATTGAGCGGATATGTTCTCTGTCAAAGGACTTGCGCTTTGATGAGCTGAGGCGCGTTCTTGAAAGCTGCGGCTACGAGATGAAGCGTCCCGGCAGCGGCAGCAGCCATTGCACATTCCGCAAAAGCGGCTGTGCGCCAATAACGATACCGGTGCACGAGCCTATTAAGGTGACTTATGTACGCATGGTCAGAGATGTTGTTGAAAGCGAGGCGAAGAACAGTGAAAACGCTTGAATATTACATGGGTCTGCCGTATCGTCTGGAGATAGTCCCGGACGAGGCCGAGGGCGGCTACGTCGCATCTTATCCCGAGCTGCGCGGCTGTCTCACGACCGGTGAGAGCGTGGAGAGCGCCGCGGCAAACGCCGAGGACGCTAAGCGCGAATGGCTAGCGGCGGCAATCGAGGACGGCTGCGAGATACCGGAACCGCAGGACGAATATTCCGGGCAGTTCAAGCTCAGGATACCGAAGTCGCTGCACCGCGACCTCGCGCTCCACGCCCGGCGTGAGGGTATAAGCATGAACCAGTATTGCCTCTATCTGCTCGCCAAAAACGACGCAGAGCAAAACAGAGTCACAAGCGCGTAAGCCGGACAAGAGTCCGGCTTTTTTAATGCTCAGCCATTCGCAGCATCAGCGTGCCTCCACGCCTCTGCTCTTATAGCCCTCGTGGACTCTGCCGGGCTTCGCCTGCGTGTCACGCATGGCGCCGAGCACTGAGCTGCGCTGAGCCGTACGCTCGTACTCGCCGAGAACCGCTGCGTTGATGGCTTGGCGCATTTCCGCGGTGGTGGGGAAGCAGATGTCATGGTATTCGCCCTTCGCGTCCTTTCGCTGTGGCATCGACACGAAGGTGCCGTTTTTGCCGTCACGGATTTGAATGCCGCAAACGGCGAAGCAGCCGCCGAGTGTCACGCTGGCTGTCGCCAACAGGTTTTTGCTGTTCTGCACGGGGAAGACCTTTACGGTCATATCCATCGCGCCGGGGTTGTTTTCACTCAAGTAGGATTCCTCCTTTCCTTAATGTGCTGCGAAGATGCTCCGCGCCATGCTTGAGGTCTTGAACAGCGTAAAGCAGAGCAGGATTGTGTAGCCCATGCAAGTCCAGATGGCCTTGGATACATCCTCGTCGAGCGCTATGTTCCGCACCAGAACGGCGTAGATTGCCACGCAGACAATGATGAGAAACGCCTGGAACGCGAGGGCCAAGAGGCTTCTGAGGTAGTTCTGGCCCATGCCGCCCCACTCGCGGCCCATCATCGTCGCCATAGGTATGGGTGCTATTGAGGCGGTCAAATACACCTCCAACATCCTGCCGTAGATGACGATGAAGATGCAGATGGCAACAGCCCAGGCAGTGACGTTTACGAATAGGCTCTGGAACCACAGCCCTATAAGCGGGCCGATGTCCATCTCCATGAGCCGTTCTTCCAGTCCCTCGGTGATTGACGAGACGTCAACGGTCGCATCGTTTATGACCACGCCCGCGGCACCGGCCACGACGCTTTGCGCCGCTTCAAATACGCCCATGACTATCGTCCAGGTGTTCGTGACGATGAGGACGGCGCAGGCGGATTTGAACATCCACTTGAAAAAGACCGCGGTCTCTATCTCGTGAAAGTTGTTGCGGTCCGTGATGATCTGGATAAGCTCCAGCGTCATGACGATGGCGAGGATGACGCCC
>ENA-UOJG01002362-UOJG01002362.1-human-gut-metagenome-genome-assembly--contig:-C47-NODE-2362-length-16284-cov-23.130692_pt1 | contig 16284 bp, 34 predicted proteins | sample MGYA00242340_ERZ723887 | MGnify/ENA metagenome assembly ERZ723887 | reverse complement strand
AATGATTAAGAGGGGGGGGAAGTAGAATGAATGTAACTGTAAGTGAATACAGTGATGGAGAATTGCAGGATAGGTACGATAGTTTTGTGAATCTCTATAAAAATAGTAAATTCACATTAATAGAAATAGCTAAAAGGTTAGGGATTTCACCTCACTTGACTGGGAGAATAAAGAAAGAAGCAATAGAAAAGGGCGATATTGATGGTTCATCAAAACCCTATTTGGACTATTGCTATTTTAATAAAAATACAAAGAAATGGCATGTTTGTAAATGGAATAGTGAGAAAATGGTGTTTTATGGAACATATGGAAGTTTTGAAGAAGCACAGATAGTATCAAATGAATTGAAGAAGGTAAAGTGGGATAAAAACCAATTACCAATGATTCAAAAAAGAATTAAAGAAAAAGAGATGAGATTATGAGTTTAATTAATTGGATTAAAAGTAAAACTAAACGAGAGAATAAACAAGAGGTATCTCTCCCCAAACATTATTATTATGACAGTTCTCATGAGAAGTATGTTGTAACAAAATCTATCAAAGGGCAACTCCATTATTATGGGAGATATAAAAATGAAGAAAGTGCTCAATATGTTGTAGCTCAATTGAAGAAAGTAAATTGGGATAAAGATGTCGTGCCTTTACTTCAAGAATATTTAAAAATATTCGGAGTATAAAAATGGAGGATAACTTATGAAAGATTGTAAATGCTGCTGTGAAAATTGTTGTCGCCCACACCAACAACATAAAGATAAAGGTAAGGTGGACGATGAAAACAAAGAAAAAAGAGGAAATACTGAAGAATAAAACCGTACTGGAATTTTTAAAAGAGTATAGTCCTAATAAATGCAGTAGAATGGAAGCCGAGTGGCGACTAAAAGAATATGAGAGTGATGAAAAATGACACATAACAGGTTCAGATTAAAAGCAAATAACCTTTACATTTTCCCACTCTCAGACCTCCATTTGGGACATGAGAACTGTAACTTAGACTATTTTGAGGAATGGGAGGAAGTATTCAACCGTACTACTGAGAAGAAAGTAATTTATATTCTTGGTGATATGTTAGATATGCCTCACAGTAAACAAGACCCTTTCTGTAGTGAAGGTAAAGTTGAAGAGCAGATGGATTTACTGATTGACCTTTTGAAACCTTATTCAAAATATATCAACTATTATGTTGCAGGTAATCATGAAAAGAGGACAAGACAACAATTTAATCTGGACATTTCTAAAATCATTGCAAAACAATTAGGCTGCCCTTACAGCTACAATGACTTCTTTGATACATTAACTATCAATAAAAAAGACTTTGTAGTGTATGGTAAGCATGGTACACGATGGAGTAAAAGTCCAGACCTTGCAATGAGAGGATTTAAAACTGATTTAGCATCCATTAACGCAGACCTGTGTATGCAAGGACACAATCATTACAGTGCATTCAGTAGTGATTATCTACGATGCGATAATGGAGGAAAAAGGAAATATTATTGTTTTAGTGGCAATTTCCTCAAGTATGAGAATAGTTACGCTCATGATAAAGGAACAACAATGACTCCCGAATCTTTCACAAGATTGGAGTTGAATCGTAGATTGAAGATGGATTGTAGAATATTTCATAGAGATGAGGTGATAGTATGATTGAGGATGTAGACATGGTGGAAGTAATCTCTGTCGGATTAGATATTGAAGATTATGAAAAAATAAGTAAAATTGTTGAATTTGTTATTGGTAAAAATCATTGGAGTAGTAGAGGTTATGTAGTGTCAATGGCAGTAAAGAGATTTCTTAATGAAGTAGAGAACGAAGGAGTAATACCAGTTTTAGTAAATTGTATGCCAGAAAAGGGGCTTGAAGATGAATTGGAGTAAAATTCTAATTATATTAGAAGTATTTGTGATGATTATGTTTATGATTATCACTTTAGTTGGTATGGTGATTGTGTCTGATAGTTTAGTAGCGTTAATGGGTATTACTGGTTGGATGTCATGGTTTGCATCATTAGCTATTGCTTTCACATGGATGTATGGTATGATGTCTTTACCTGTTTTTGAAAAAGCGCACAGTGAGGTGTTAAGATGAGTAAAATAGAAGGATTATTAATTGGTTTAGGTATTTTAGGTATTATTGCAGTATATGCTTTGATGTTTGTTTCTTTGATTGGTGTTGGCTTATTATCATTTAAACTCTTATCCATGATTGGTTTCGTGGGTTGGGAGTTAGATGCGTGTGTTATTGCTGTATGTTTCACATGGATTTATGCCTTGTTGAGAAGTTACAATCCGAGTAGGGAATAAATGTAATTATGATTTTAGAAAAAAGGAGAGATGATTGACCATGATTAGTATAAATATAGAAGGATTCCTTGTATTTTATATGATTATGGTTGCGACAGGATGCGTGTATGAAATTCTTGTTAGCTATAAAATGGATAGAGAATGGGAGGAATTTCAGAATAGAATAAGGAAAGGAGTAGGTCATACTCCTTACCATTACTGGACAGTTGGTACAAATTACAATGAGGAAGATTGAAGATGATTAATAAGTTGAAAGACTTGAATAATGAAATCGAAACAAAAGAAAAAGAGTATGCTGTTAGTAATGACAGGTTAAGAAAAGCCAAATTTGAGAAAGAATATAAAATTGCAGGTATTGTGGCAAACACTCCTTGGAAAGAGCATAACATTACTAATGAACAAGGAAGACATAGCTACATTACATTACATACGGTTGATGAAACTGAAACAATCCACCAAATTCAGAAAGACACAGACCTGCTTGAATTAGAAGTAGGAGCTTTAAAAAGACTGTACCGTATACTAATGGAACAACAACGGAGTGAGAATAATGAATAACTTATATGCTGGAGAGTTAATTCAAGTATTGAAAAGTATTGATGAAACATTAAAAGAAATCAATCATACAATACTCGTAAATCAAGAATTAACCAACACTAACTATGAGAAATTATATTCAATTGACCTCACACTCAAAGATATGTGTTTAGCGATTGAAAATATGAGGTTATGCTTATGAAGCAAGATTTAGAAGAATTTGATAAAGTACAATTATATGAAAACTACTATTGGGGTAAAGAAGTATCAAATAGGAAAAAAATGCTTCTTGCGATGTATGAAAAACCTATGACTCGGAAAGCATTGCGTGAAAAAGTTGAATACGCTACGCAAGACTCTATATATCGTAGTTTAGATTCATTCTTAGAAAGAGGGTTAGTTATCTGTCTGAATGAAGAATCTAAGACTAAGAGATTCAAATTATATACTCTCTCACCATTAGGGGAACGAGTAGTGGAATTAATTAAGGAAGAAGGGTGATTGTTTATGAGTATAAATATTTCAGAAGAAACAATTAGAGCATTGCAAACCACAGAAGTGAAATATCGTACAATGTTACCATTCTGCAAAACAGAGGAAGAAAGAAGAGGATTGAAAATAAAAATAAGGGAAATTCAAGAAGAAATAAATGCTTATTTGGTTACGGTAAATTATTTATGAAGATTGAAATAGATACTCGTGAGCCTAAAAGTCGTAGGTTTAAGGCTTTGTGTGAATACAAAGACCACGAGGTTGAAATAAAGCAGTTAGAGTCTGGAGATTATGTATTCAATGATGAAGTAGCATTTGAATACAAGACAATCTCTGACTTTGCAAGTAGCATCATTGGTAATAGAATATTCAAGCAAATACAAAGACAACTGCAAAGATATAAGTTTAATTATATCTGCATTGTAGGAAATGAAAGGGATAAGCTTGATGCTTTTGTACAAATGAACACATATAGTTCATTCAGTAGAAAAAGATATGAAAATGCAATTCTATCATTATCAGTATATGCAACAATCATCTATGCAGACAATGAAGAAGAAGCATTAAAAAGAATGCTCTATGTAGCAAAACATACCCTTGCAGAAAAGATGATGAAACCAGTTAAAATCTCAAAAAACACTGCAGTAAACTATCTCTCATCAATAGACCACATCAATGTGAAGACTGCAACTAAAATAGTGGAAGAATTGAAAATAAAAACATTAAAAGACCTCGTAGGTTTAAAGAAAAAAGACCTGCTCAAAGTGAAAGGGGTAGGAGATAAAACAGCTAACAGAATACTGGAGAATATACTATGAAAATTAAAGATTGTTTAAAAAATTGTAAAACTGAAGATAATGATTGTAGTGAAGAAACAGAATTAAAAAGAAAACACTATGAAGACTTAGAAAATTTCGATGAAAGGAATAGTGAATTGAAAAAAGAATTGTCAAAATTTAGACAAGAAATTAATGTAGCTATCACTGAAATTATAACTACTTCTAATTATGAGCAAATCCCCCTATTGTGTAGTGGTTTAAGTCAACTGGTTAATCAGGGAATGGGGCGTATCAATAATCATAAACAAAAGATTAAGGTACAAGCACAAGAATTAGCAGCTAAAAGATGGCAATTAGAAGCAATGGGAGTATTTGATGGATGAGTAAGGAGTTTGATGTGGATATGAACAGAAAACAAGAAGACCGGATAAGATTTCTTGAAAATAAGTATGCCCCACACAAACTTAGCAAGGGAGAGAAAGTAAGCAAAGAATACAAATCAGAAATCAACTGTAAACAATATAAGTTGAGAAGATATTTTGAAGTGAAATCAATAGCTCATAAATATAATTTTAACACATTTATTGTTGAGAAAACTATGTTTATTATTGAGAAAGTTGATGATATAAAAAATCTTCATAGGAGAGCAAAGATAGAGCAGATAATAGCATCAATACTTCTCTTTTCTAAATTTGAAGATTTAGTAACGGGTGATGTTGATAAAACACAAATGTGGGAAGATTATGATTTAAACTGGAAGTTATATTCTATAGTGATTGCAAATTTGTTGAAATATTACAGGAAGAATGAAAAAATATTGTATGGTTGTACTGTACAGGAATTATTAGTGGGATAATAATGGCTGATGAGAGGAGGAAAATATTATGTATATTGTATTTGAAGGTGTAGATGGTAGTGGTAAAACTACTATGTGGAATAGAGTAGCAGGATGGTTGAAAGAAAATAGAGACGGAGCAGTAGGAACTTATGAGCCTCAAGAATCTTTTGATGATTATTTGAAGTTTCATTTGGGTAGAATTCTTGATGAAATATCTAATCCGAGTGCTTCTTCAGCATTATATTATGCTTTAGAAAGATTAATATTGAAAAATGAAATCAAGGAGGCATTAGATGAAGGACATGTTGTATTATCTGACAGGTCTTATATTTCAAGTATGGTGTATCAGGATGACCTCGATTTTGTCAAGGAGGTTAATAAGTATGCTTTGAAACCAGACTTGGTTATTTTCCTTGATGTTGATGCAGAAGTTGCTTATGAACGATTGAAAGAGAGAGATAGTGATGTTGATGTTTCATTAGAGGATTTGGAATGGTATGTTACTAAGTATAGGGATTTACTCGGACTTGGAGGGCATTTGCCATGGTTATCTTCTCATGAAAGCCGTATATGTGTATTTGCTGTTAATGCGAATAATTCTGAAGATGAAGTCTTTGAAATGATTATTACATGTCTTAAAGAGAAGTATCATAATGAATTACATCTTAACTCTGAATATGAGTCTCCTGCCGTTGATGTTGTTGGAATGCACAATGCAGTAAGAGCAATGCAAATTGAAGAAAATATCTCTGATGAAGTATACAAGTTCATGAAAAGATTAAACTTACTAATGAGTTTAAAAGAGGAATTAATCTCTTCCCCACCACGCTGTGGTAAATCCATGTCTGATGATGTGAGAAAAGAGTATTTAGACGAGTTAGATGAAATTAAAGAAGAAATATTAAAAGGTGAAAGCTACACTTTAGAAGACCTTGATAAATCAGATGAGAAGGAGGAATAGATAAAATGTTAGAAATATTGGGTACTGGATTCTGGGGGGAATACTTCAGTGCAAGATTAATGTATAACTTTATAGAGGGAATAATTGGATTGATAATTCTTGGAATTATTCTTCACTATGCCTGAGTTATGCCTGAAGAAGAATTTCTTAAAGAATTCATTTTAGAACAAAAAAGGAGGAATATATTATGGAAAATGATTGGTTAAAAAAAGGATTGGATTTTGAAGATGCAATAGAGGTACTTATAGAAAGAATGCATTCTGTGTATGGGAGTGTTAAACAGATAAGAGAAGGATTATACTCAATATCTGCTGGACATTGGAGTGGTAATGAAAGAGCAATCAACACATTCAACAATATGTATAAGACTAAATATCTTGTATGTATTCTTGGTGGTGAACACTACATATACTCAAATAAACCTGAAAAATATAAAGATAGGATAATGAAAGCAATTAAATATAAACACTTAGACAATCTTGATGTTAGTATAGTAGTATCTAACTTCCTCAAAGGAATGGGGTATGATGTATTATGCTATGAAAAAGATTATGGGTTAGAAATCACATTATATGATGCTTCTTCAGTAAAGTATGGTTTATTGAAGAAGATTGATTATTTATTAAGAGGTGTAGATAACATCAGCATTACGGAGTATCGCGGTGGTATTGTATTAAAATGTTATTATAAGAAATGAATTCATTAAAGTATTTAAAGAAATATTATGAGGTTAAATCAATATTGAGTGATGATACGGACGATTCCACTATTAGTGGAATCGTTCATAAAACACTTGAAAACAGTAAGAGGAGCAAGTAAAATTATGTTAACAATAAATGAATGTTATAAAAACTTTGTAAAAGAAATATTGGAGGATGGAAAAGAAGCATATAAGGATAATGAAGACCATATACTTGAAAAATTGGGAAACTATTATCATATTGAAGACCCTCTTGGATTAAACTATAAAGCAACATATCAATATTTAACATTTGAAGATATGTTGCAGAGAATAAAAGATGGGGATTACAATATAAAAAACTGCCCAATACAAGAAAAAGCACTTCTAAAGTATGTAACATCAGTATTGTTCTCTTCAGACGATGGATTTGTATATAATTATCCTAATAGGTTTTTAGAACATTTTGGTGTAAATCAAATGAAAACAATGAAAGAAAGATTACTCCATGCGAGAGGGAGTAATCGTGCAGTAGCAGTAACATATGACCCTAAAACAGACCACGACCGTGAAGATATACCTTGTTTACAAGTATTACAAGCAGTATTAAGAAATGGTGAATTAACAATGCATTGTTTCTTCAGGAGTAATGATATATATGGAGCATTCTATTCAAATATGTATTTTATAACGGCGATTGGTATGTTACTTAAAGATGAATTGAATGATTTTATTTTTACAGGGAGTAAGTTGGGTTTTGGTGGTGTACATTATTATTCCAGTTCAGCACATATCTACTGGAATGATTTAAAGAACGCTAAACGATTAGTGGAGGGGCAATAATGAGTATGCTGGATAGAATAAAAGAAAGAGAAAGAGAATCAGGTACACGAATAATGATAAAAAGGTTTACACACGCAGATTGGTTAGTAAATCACATTATTAAAAGTAGGGGAGGGATGTCATTAGTAGAACTATTACCTTTCCTGAAAGAATATGATAATAATCTAATACCATACACTCCTCGAATAGAGTTCTATTACAATCCACGGAGTAGGACTATTGAGATTTTAGATGACCCAAGTGGGTACTCTTATATGGCTATAACTGAAAGCATGGATGATATACAATTATTAGGGGATATCGCATATCTCTGTAATGAATACATTAAAAAGGAGTGAAATAATGTTAAGTGGATGTTTAGAGATAATTGATGACACATATCCATCTATCTCTGCAAGGATGATGTGTATTGTAGACCCTCATTATTTGAAAGAATTAGATGAAATTAAAGAAGAAATGGAGAATGGAGAATATATAGCTAAAATTAAAACAAATATGGAAGGATTAATCATGATGGATGAAGTTTTAGAAATAATTCATGATTATAAAGAAGCAGGATTAATTCAAGAGTTTAATGAAACTGAAAGAGAAATAAAAAAATTAATCTGGAGAAATGAGTCATTGAATAAGAAATCAGAAGATACCGTACCAGAGTTATTTGAAGATTATTATATGTTTGTTCCAGTCGTGGTAATGGAATTACGAGATATAATAGAAGATAATCAGAAAGATATCCAAGAATCTTGTTCAGAGTTATATACAATGCTTCAAAAAAAGAAGTTCTTTGACATAGATGAGCAATTAGGAATAATTGAAGAATTACTTAACGATTATGATGAGGAATTAATAGCAATAAAAGATTATGTAAAGGATATTCAATTTCTTGAAGACAAGTTGAAAGAAGCAGAAAAAAGCATTGATTCATATGTATTCGTTAAGAAATGGTCTGATGATTTTACTGAAGGGATATTCAATTCAGGCAATCTCATACGATTATTAACAGCGATAAAAGCAACAAACAGGAGAAATAACCTACACGGAGCTATTAATTATGTTGGGGGTAATCTTTACATAGAACAAGATAACAATCCAATTGCAAGGACAAATGAAGTATCCTTCAACAAAGAATTCATTGTTTTTATAAGGTATGCGAATGCTTATATTAATGAGGAAATGTCGTGTGGACATTTATCAGAATTAGTATTGGGGGAATGAATAATGAAAATATTATTAGTATTAGGACAGTCTGGAGTAGGGAAAACAACAATTATCAAAAAACTATCAAGAGAAAACAAAGAAAAATATAAGATGATACATAGTTTCACAGATAGACCACAAAGAAAAAAAGGAGAGTATGGACACAACTTCATACCCGTTGAAGCAATGGATTATCTCTTAAAAAAAGATGATGTAGTGGCAAAAACCGAAATAAATGGTAAAAGATACTGCACAATTAAAAGACAATTTGATGAAAATAAAATCAATATTTATATTGTAGATAAAAATGGAATTAATGACACAATTGAAGCATTCCCTGATGCTAATGTAAAAACTATGTTAATAGTCAGATATGACCCCCCTGAAGATATTGACAGTGAAAGAGCCTGTCGTGAGATAGCTATTCCTACATTAGAAGAAGTGGATTGTAGTATACTTAATTCTGGAGATATTGATACTGCTGTTAGTTCTGTTGATAAGATAATTGATACAATTTTTTAAAACTAATCTTATTTTTTAAAAAATTGATACCACAAAAAACAAAACATTTATATACTACTAACTGCATATATAGTATTGTGCTTACATAACCGTAAGTACAAAAATTTTATAGGAGGTAGAAAAAAATTGATAATATAGAAATATTATTGAGGGTAATGCAAATAATAGTACCCTCAATAATAACACTCATAATAGAATTGAGGAGATAACTTCCCCTCTTTTCTATTATAGAGTATTTCTATAATTACATATATAATTTTCTACTAACTATAATTTTTTCAAAATGGTGATAAAATGAAAAATAAAGATTACACAGGATTAACATTAAGGAAAGAAACAAAAGAAAAACTCAACGAGTTCAAAGGCGACAATAGTTATGAAAAAGCTATTGACACTCTCCTTGACCTTGCAGGAGGAACATTATTAGATGACATTACAGAAATCAAAAGACCACAAATAGCATTTGAACTATCCAGTATTGGATATGGAGGAAATGAAAATAACTTGGAAGTGTACTCAAGACAAAACACTATCGTAACTTTCAAAGAATTATCAGAAGCAAAAGTATGGGATAAATTTTACTCCCCTAATAATAGCAATATGTATTACTATGAAGAATGGGCTGAAATCATCTTTAAAGATGAAAAAAGCGCAATCATTCGTGTAATAAGTGAAGAAGAACTACCTAACAGCTATCTTGAAGATACATCTCTGTTACATATTTCATTATTCTAAATTTTTTTAAATGTAACCAAAACATTTAAATAGTATGACACCCATATGATATACTATACAAGTACATTAAAGGAGGTGTAATTATGAAGTACAATATATCTACTGATAAACAAGAGCTATACTCTGCAGAGTTCGAAAAATATGATGGACTTGCAGTAGCTAAAAAACTACAACAAATCATCAAAACATACACCCCAGAAGATTTAGAAAAAATTGCAATATCCTTTGGAAAGTATGATGATGACACATATGAGGATGTATCAAATGCAGATTTCTTAAAAGAAACTGCTGAATGGTACAAAAATGATGGATTGAATAAATATTGAAAATGTCCCAAATGTCCCAGTATAATTTCAACTTTTTTTTATTTTATTTTTTATTTTATTATTTTTTTTTAGAAAAGTTTTTTAAAAAAGGGTGGGACAAATGGGACAAAATAAACAAAAATGAAAAAATGAAAATTGAAAAATTAACCTTAAAAAAAAATTTGAAAAAATATAATGGGGATAAAAAAATGAAATTTAACGATGAAAAAATATTAGGAAAATTTGAAAACGGAATAGCAACCTACGGGGAACAAGAAGACTACTACCACTTCTACTATCCAATTGAACAATTCAACCTAAAAGACAAATACTATAACAATTACAGTGGAGATGTATGGACAGTACAATTAGATGGAACAAACGACATATACATCACACTACTATTCATAGACAAAGATGGACAATGCTTCAGAAACGGAAACGAAACAGTAGAAGACATTGCAGAAATACTCTACGATGAATTCATAGAAGAATGCTGTGAGGAGGAATAAGAATGAGCAGGAACATTAAGGTTTCAGATGAAACCTATCTACAATTGAAAAATGAAAAAGAGGGGGATGCTACCTTTGATGATGTAGTCAACAGGTGGAGGATAGCAAAAGAAATGCTACCTGTAAGTGCAAAAGAAGTATTAGAAGTATTAGATACTTCCACAGAAAGAGGAGTATTCCTCGCAGGATTAATCTACCACGACCTAACCCGAAAAGAAAAATATGGAAGTAAGAAAATACTTGACCAAATTAAAATACTATCACCAGAAAACTTTGGAAAAGTTTATTCAATGATAGTAAACAAAGTACACGAGTCTGGTAAAGAAGAGAAATACGAGTCATTACTTGAAATGGCTTCAATGGAGCTATTAAAAGGAGGTATTGATAAAATGAATAGTGAGGACATGAGGTATGTTTTCACATTAGGACAAACATTAACCTTAAAATAAAAACATTTAAATACTACAAGGTATCATAGATATTTATTACATGAGGATAGTTGTGTCCTCATGATAGTTCGAAATTCGTTTAATTAGTTTGTATGAACTAATTTTTTCACTTTTTATATTTTGTTTTTGAAGTGTGTTGTACACAAAGAGAAAAACACGATAAAGGTGGTTAAATCATTCTTTTAGCCACCTTAATCTTAAACTATTTTTTAAAGGAAAGTTTTTATTTGAAAATTTAAATTAGCAGATTATAAAAAAAGTTTTCATTTGAAAATTTAAAAAGTTTTCATTTTTTTTAAAAAAAAAGTTTTCAGTCAAATGAAAAGTTTTCAAAAATAAAAAGTTTTGAATTTTGAAAAGTTTACATTTTCAAAAAGTTTACAAATCTAATTTTTTAACAGTAATGATGTATCCACCATGACCATCATTCTTATACTTCCACACTAACTGGTCACCTTTTTTTAACCTTGCTTTATCTGCAATCTTTAAGGGTATTGTACATTTTAAAGACCTTTCATTTCTATTTCCTTGACCTACTTTTACAATTTCATTTATTTCAGTCATAATATCTATCTCAAATATCTATTTTTTTAAAAGTTAAGTTAATAATATTTCCTTCATCATCTTCTTTTAAAATCCAACAACAAGTGTCTTTGACTTTCAAATTTAATTTGTTAGCTATCACAGCTGGTACAGTTGCTTTTAAACTTGTACCTCTTCCATTATTCTTACCTATTTTAGTTAATTCTTTGATTTCTTTCATAATTGCACCTCTTTAAATTGTATTATCTGCATGAATGTATGTTATCATTACTATATAAATCTATCTACATTAGATAATAGAAACATTTATATAGTCATAGCTACATACTATATAGTAGGAAGTGTAAGTAGCACAATAGACAAACAAAAAATATTATAGTGCTTTGTTGAGTGCTAAACACTTCAAAAAAATAAACAGTGATAAAATGATGCAAGTACAAGACAACAACAACAATGAAATTGAAACTACAAAATTGGAATTAGAAACATCAAAAAACGATTTTAAAAAGATATTCAACTTATTCAAAAGTATGAAAAGTGAAATTCATATAACAAACGATTTTAATGAACCTATTTTCTATGCATATTCTGAAGATAAGTGTTCATATTTTGAAATAAAATTAAATATGAATTATTTTGACAAATCAGATGTTAAAAACATTGATTGTAGAATAAATGATAAGAATTATAATAAAATATTCTCAAAAGCGAATATGAAAGATATAGTAACAATGAAACAAACATCAACCAACAATTTAAATATTGAAATTGATAAAAAAACTGTAAAAACTGATTTTAATATTAATATCATATCAAATGATAGACTATATGATAGATATAATTATCAAATTAATCATACAGCTAAATTATATATTAATTTTAAGCAATTTTTAGATGCTTTAAAATTAATAGAAGATAATAAAGACGATATCATTGAAATTGATGTAAAAAATGGATTATTAACATTAATGAATACTTCAACAAACACTATGACTGCAATTGAAAATGATGAAATAACAGGCAATGCTATATCATACTACAATATGACATACTTGAAAAGACTTACAAAGTTAAAAGGCATATTTAAGAATACTTACATTAGTTTAAGTAATAATAATGTCTTTGAATTAGAAAATATTGACAATGAAACAGTTAATATAAAATATTGTATAGCGAATTATTTGAAAAAAGAGGAGTAGTGAAAATTTGAGTTCACTACTTCAAAATCAAATTTGAAAAAAAAATAGGAAGTGAAAAAATGAAAAATTATGATGATGAAAAAAATGAAAAATGGAAAAAAGATGAAATTGAAAAAGAATTATTTGAAAATTATACAATATTTGAAATAATTGAGATGTACAATGAAAACTGCGTAATATACACTCATGAAAGAATATATTTAGCTATACATGAAATCATTGAAGAATTAGTCATGTACAATGAAAATATTGTAGATGTCATTGAAGATGTATCTGAAATGATACACAGTTCAAATTTAAACAATGTAGAATACAACTTTTACAAAGTAGAAAAAGGAACTGTAAAAGGTACAAATGACATTTACAAAGCTATTGACATAGATAAACTATTAGATTACTTATATGAACAACAATGAGGAGGATTAACAATGATAGAAACATTAAAAGACATATATAATGATATATATCAAAATGAAAAAAAAGTAACTGAAGAATTAGAAAAAGCATTTGATACAGATGATATAAATCATCTCACAGATGATATATATTCTATTTGTGAAAACCACGAATATGTTCAAGAATTGATAAGTAATATTAATAATATGAATTGTTATTACTATGATTATCATCTTGAAGAAACTGTAAAAGTGAAAACAATAATTGACTACAGTATGAAATCAATAAATAATCATATACAACATATTAATTATGAATACAATGAATTAAATGTTTATGAATTGAAGATTACATTAAAAGTTATTGAAAATGAAATTAACGACTTCATACAACAATTAGAAGACATGAATCTATGTATAGAAATAATAGAAGAAATATCATCAAAATTTAGAGAAAAAATTAGAAATTATTCACAAATGGTGTATAACAATAAAGTATTACAGTCATTATTACTTCATAAAAATACTGATGTTATTTTAAGTTTGATTTATGCATCAAACATAGAAAATGAAGTAGAATGTAAACTTGAGTGGATTAATGAAACTAAAAACATAATAGCTATATGTCAAGATGACATTGTATTAATAGAATTTAATTTAAATAATGATGTTATTGTTGATGATGACTTTATTAACGAATTTAATGAGGTCATGAATGATTATTAATCTTTCTTTTTCTTTTTTTTCATCAAAATCCAAAAGTTTTCAAAAAAAGTTTTCAAAAAAAGTTTTCAAAAAAAGTTTTCAAAAAAAGTTTTCACATTTTAACCACAAGATTAGCATATACTCCTGAAAGTGTGAATAAGTTGTGTAAATCTGGTAAAGGATAATAAATTGTGTGTAAATTATCCTAAAATTGTATATTGTATGTAAAGTGAGTACAAGATAACCACAACCTAATATTGAGTAGAAAAAAACAATAAAAAAATACTAATCTGATGTAGATGAAACTGATAAAAAAAACATAATTCAAACAGACATATAAAATAAATAAAAGTAGACATAAAATAAACAAAAGCAACAGTAACAACAACAAAATAAACAATAACACAGTATGAAAATAAAACAAATTCGAACATATTGACAACAACAATATAATATAGAATAATAAAAGAAACAATCAATATAATTAACAATCATACTACAACAATTAAGCAAAATAAACAACAACAACAATATAATTAAAGATGAATTACGAATTAATAAAAAATACTAATCTGATGTAGATGAAACAATAATAAAAACAATGAAAAAAGAAAAAATAAAATAGTTCAACAACAAAAAACAACAACTACAACAAATGAAACCACGAATAAACAAAAAACAATAAATAAACTAAGTAAAAAGTGAAACAATGATTTAAAACCGTCAAATAACCAAATAAACGCCAATACGGCAATTAAAAACAATTAACACCACAAATAATACAAGATAACCACAACCAAAACCAAAACCTTTATATAGTCATAGCTACATACTATATAGTAGGAAGACGTACAGAAACGACGAAAAAAAATAAAAAATGCGTCCTCTTTCGTGTACTTGCTTCAAAAAAAAAACAAAAAGGCGATAATATGGTAAAATTCAAAATAAACGAAAAAAAATTAAATTCTGAAGAAAAAAAAGGAGGATATGTAGAAAACCAAACAGTCCTAAATACAATCCTGACGGATGGAGAAATACTCGTAGATATAGACAATTTTTACGCAAAAGGCATAGAATTTGAAGTAGAAGACGGAAACCCTCAAAATGAAGTATTATACTTCAGCATCATATCTTCAAACGATGCAGACCATATCACAGAACATTTGAACGCAATAGGCGCTTTTTTGATGTATTCTGAAGACCTCAACATCTGGATTTTGGCAGAAACACGCGTTAGCTACAGCGTAGCATATGAAATAGACACAAACGAATTACAAATTATCTAAGGGATTGATAATATGAATATAGAACAACAAGCACAAGAAATACAACAAAACATACCATCAGAAAAAATAGACGAAATGATAACACAAGCAGTAGGCGGACTACAACTAGTCATACTATTCTACGACATAGAAAACAACAAATACATAGTATCAGATTATGATTACAACCGCATGAACAACGATTACAGTTTCATACACATAGACCACCTACGAAACAACGAGGACATAGAAGAACTACTATTCATACCCTGCAGTCAATGCCTAGACTGCCCACACACCGAAAGAAATAAACACGAATGCCTCAAACACCAAATACAGGAATACCACAAAACAAACCACACATACAACGAAATACAAACAAGCCTATACTACCACCAACAACAACAAAAACACTCATACCCTACTATACAATAGTATAGTACACCCCCCCCTATACTCCCTTTTTTTCTAGCTATCCCTACAGTTTAGATAGCTTTTTTATTTCTTTCTTTTTTTCTTATTCTTTTTTATTCATGTTTCTTTTATATTATTTCGTGAATTGACTTATTGTTATTATCCGATTCGAATTATTGCAGGGTTTACTGTATTTTTTCGAGTATCCAATCAACAAAAAAACCACGAAATCCAACGAAAGTATAAGAAAATTAACAGTTTTCTAAACAAAAACTACAACAAAAAAAAAGAAAACATCACAAAAATAAAATAAAAGCGTTCTTACACACATCTCCATAAATTTTTATACTGTTTTTTGGTTTTGGTAATGAAAAATTTTTTTGGGGTATTTTTCTATTGAGTGGGGGTTTTTATTTTTTTGTGTTTTTTGTGGTTATGGGGATTTTGATTTTTTTGTAGTTAGTATTATAATAGTGAGGGAGAAGTTTTGTGGTTTCTCCTTTTTGACTCCTGTTTTTTATTTTCTGAAAAAGGATTTGTTTCTTTTTTTTTGTTTTGTTTGTTTTTTTGGTGGATTGTCTTTTTTCTTGTTTTTCCAGTCCATCATTTGTTATTTTT
>ENA-UOJG01002352-UOJG01002352.1-human-gut-metagenome-genome-assembly--contig:-C47-NODE-2352-length-16359-cov-4.890947_pt1 | contig 16359 bp, 4 predicted proteins | sample MGYA00242340_ERZ723887 | MGnify/ENA metagenome assembly ERZ723887 | reverse complement strand
ATATATCCTAAATTTTTATCTACTGTACTTAAATCTTCTATTGATTTGATAGAAGAATTTATATCATTTATATAATTATCTATTTTCATAGTAAGAAATGTTTTAGCATAATCTATAGCATCTTCTAGATATCTAGTTTTTTCATACAATACGTTTAAATTATTTTCTATAGACTTTAAACTTGTATTCATTTTTTCAGATTCCATTACATCATCTTGTAGTGTTATATTTATATTTAAATCTTTTTTTAGTTCAGACATATTATAATCAAAATCTGTTTTATCTTTTAACATTTAATCACCGCCTTATCTATAATATATTACAATAAAAAAGCTCCCAAAAATATTGGGAGCTAATATTATATAATTAATGAGGATATACAAGAGTCAATACTTTTTGATACCCATGTTTAATTATTGATTCTTTATCGCATTTTGATTCTAATGCCTTACCTATTTTATCATGTTCTGGGCCCATGACATATTCACCTATTGTTGTGTAATAAGGAGTCTTGACATGAACTTTACCTACAAGAGCTACTGCTACTTTGTCACCTCTTGCAAGTTCTTCATCAGTTGCTCCTAAACACATAGCATATTCATCAGATACAACTCCAACACAACAGCTTTTACGAATTATTTTTTCTTTATATACTTTGCCATCCTCATGTAGATATACTGTATCTCCAGGTTCTAATTCTTCACCAGGAATATATGCTTCGGCTAAATCTGAGTAAGCCATATTGTATACCCTAGTAGCTGTTAAATTACCATTGACATTAACATCTCCACCTAGAACATTAAAATATGTACCATCTTTTATTTTTACGCAGCTTTTGCCTTGAGCATCTATTTCATATACTACTGCATTTAATACTGATTGATATATATCATCTGCAAGTTTTTCTTTAGTAATTGCTTTATCTTGTATCTTAACAGTTATAACAGAATCAGTTGCAAGTTTATCAGATGTTACAGCTTCAGTTTTTATGTTGCCAGTTTCTATAGTATTGTGTGCTATATTAGAACCAGTGATAGTTGCTATTGCTATATTCTTACCAGTTATTCCGCCGTCTTTTATTTGACTGCCAGTTATAGTAGCATCAGCAATATTGTAAGCTGTAATAGTCTTTTCTGCTATTTTACCAGTACCTTTTTCATTACCACCTTGTATAGTGAAATCTTTTAACTTAGAATTTTCTATAGTATTATCAGTTATCTTTTCATTAGTAACTGCACTATTCATTATCTTGCTAGTAGTTATGGCGTTATTAACTATGTTTAAACTTAGTACGGCATTCTTAGCTATTTTGCCTTGAATAACGGCTCCATCTTTTATTTTATCTGAATCAACACAATGATCTGCTAATTTTTCAGTAGTGACATTTAAATCTGTTATGTGTCTAGTCTTTACTGCTCCGTTATCTATTTCAGATTCACCAACTGCACCTATTGCTATTTTAGGTCTAGTTACATTTCTATCTGCTATCTTATCTGTAGTTACACACAAATCTTTTAAAGCTCTGGTTGTAACTTGTTGATTACCTATAAGATTATCAACTATTGTATAATCTTCAAGTATTTTATCAGCATCAAATAATCTATAATCATTAGCTGCAGCTTTATATCTTAATCCAGATTCTGTAGGATAACAACGTAATGTACCTATTTGAAAGTTTGTATTATCTCTAGTAGATGAATTCACTATAGTGAATGAGCGACCTAACGCAACTATATTCTCATCTAATTTTTTAATTCCTTCAGACATTAATTACACCTCCTACATTTTTTTATTATATGATCTATCAGTAGATATAGATAAGTCTAATATTTTACCAGCTAAATCAGGATTAGAATTTAATGTTGATACAGGTACAGAATTATTATCCCAGTATATTTGTATTTCTAATGTATTATATTGGTCTAATACATTTATTTCAGCATCATCATTTAATCCGACTTCTGCTTCAAATATTAATCTATCAGAAGAATAAGCTTCTTTTCCAGGCTCTTTACCTTTCATAACTGCTACTAATGGTAATTCTATTATCTTAGCATCATCGTAAGATATAGGATTAGATGCATTAGTTAAATCTATTTTTTTATTTCTAAGTATGGCATTTACTTTGTACCCTACTCTATATACATCTGCATTATAAGGTACATAAGTATTTTCTGCTAATGAAAATCTATTATTAGAATTAACAGTTGAACCAACTTTAGCTATAGATGTACCACCTACTATTTGTTGCCCAGTAGTAAATAATGTAGCATAGCTGTATTCATTTCCGTCTAATTGTAATGGATTGTTTTCATTATATACCAAAGTGTTATTATCAGCACAAGTAAATAAACCTTCTCTATTGATTCTTAACTCTGCTCTTACTCTAGTAAATTTATCTGGAACTTCTATATTGCAAGTATATAATCCTCTTTGCATATAGTCTATTTCATTTTCTATTATTTCTGACATATAAAATGCTATATACATATCAGTCATTTCATTAGTTAATTGGAATGCTTCAGATATATAATCGTAAGTATCTCCAGCACAACATACACAATCTTCTGTACAGTCATCAGGGAATCCACCGATATACCATCTATTAGATTCATTTGCATATTCTGTTTTTAATAAAACTATATATTCATAATCTCTAGATACTTTGACAGGATTTTCAAAATTAAATGTGTAATTATTTAATACGCCAGACACTTGTGCAGCACTTAAAGCATCACTTTCTGCTATTAATTCATTGTTAATTGCAGGATTAGTAGTATCTGTTACTTTATATAAATATGCTTTTATTATACCTGGGTTGCCATCACAAGCTAATGATACTTGTATTTTCTTTAATGCACCATCTATAGAATATAAATTAGTACATCTTGATGCATATCCAGCAAAAGAAGTATTTAATGTTTTTATTATTTGTCTGCGTCTTCCATCTTTAACTATTACTTTATATACATCAGATGATGCATAAGCAGATGTTTTGTTACCAAATACAAATGCTCCTTTGTTATATGTACCAGCAGTTTTATATATTTCAGTTTCTGTTCCAAGTGGTCCAGTTACTGAAGGAGCTATATCTACTCTGTTATTGCTTATAGCAGTTATTTTAACCACTTGAACTTCTTTAGAAGTTTTAATTGATATATATTCTCCAACAAATAAATCAGAATCATCTTCTACTGTTATAGTAGATATACTTCCTGTTTCATTATTTGTTTGAGCTAATTTTGTTATGACATTATTGTTGTATCTTACATCATCATTTTTAAATGCGTCATAAAAACCATTATAAACTGGTCCTTGTTTTATTAAACCTAACTTAGCTAACTCTGCTCTAGTTTGATACAATTCATCTCTTATTGCTTTTATTTCATCACTTACTGTAGTAGAAACAGCATATGTATCACCCAATAATGATTTTGAATCATCTTTTAATAGATATTTATCTGCAGATTTTCCACCAAGATTTAGTGCATTTTCTACTGTTTCTCTATCTTGTACAAGATTACCATCGTCATCTGTTGCTGCTTTAGCTATTAATTCAGATTCTACACCTGCTACATATTTAGTATCTATTGCACGATCTTCTGTTTTGGTAAAGCCAGCTACTATAGATAAATATGCTTCTAAAGCTTCTAATGGCATTTGTCCTAAACTTATTGTCATTTTCTTACCTCCATTCAAATGTTATTCTATCTTTAGGTGATATCCATTCACCGTTAGTTTTTTTGTATTCTCTATATTCATCTGGATGAGAATCAAAATATCTTCTCATAGGATCTATTTGTAATGGAGCATCTTCTAATGTTATAACTCCATTTATATTTGTATATTTACCAGTGTAAATTATACCGTTTATATATATTTTAATTTTATCTTTAGTGTTCTTTAATGATATAGGGAAATCGTAATCTATGATATCAAATGCTTGAGTTTCGTATGAAACTTCTTTTATATCATAACTTATTTTCTTTACAGATGTGTCTGGTCTAAGTTCTAATAATAATTTATCTGGTTCTGGGCAATATACTCTTTTTACTTGTCCAGTTTTATCATCATAGTATTTTATAAGAGTCCAAGTTTTTTCGTCTTCTCTTGTAAATTCATCTGAGCCACCTGCTGTTTGTATTTCATTTAATATAATATTACAATTATCGAATATAGAATATTCTTTCTTTTCAAGCAATACTCCGTTTAAATATACATTAATTGCACCTGGTCCTATGTAACTAGATGATGTATAAGTATTATCAAAATTATCGTATCTGTTTTCAGGTCCTGTTATAACTCTATTACAAGCATATGATTCGTTTTCTTCAACTCTTTCAACTATATAATATAAATCGTTCTTAGTTTCCATTTGATCAATTGCATTTTTTAATATTTTTAATCTTTCTAATTTGCTTTCGTCAAATGCATATTCAGTTAGACCTAATGCTTCTAAACTTTCAACAGTTGTGTCTTCGTTTATATTTTTAATGATATTATACATGTCTCTATTCTTCCAGTTGATAAAGCCATTAGATATAGGAGTGTCTATAGTAAACTTACATTGAGTTCCAGGATAATCTTTTATATTATAAACTTGAACACCATTAACGAATGCAGATATACAGCCTTTATTTGCTATAAAAGTTTGTAATTTAGTAGTTGTAAAATCTTGAGTAGATTTATTCACATGTTTATCCACATTGATTACACAATTACGTCTACCATCCAATAGTGGTTCATCAACTTCATCTATATAAGTGTAAGCATAATATGTTAAATTAAGCCCTTGAAGATCTGTATTAGACATAATAGATATAGATCCATTTTCATTGAATTGAGTAATCATATCTTGTAACTTATATAATTCATCTGAACCATATTCAGTTTCAAACTTTGTCCATGTATAGTTTCCATGAACATTGTAGATATAATATTCATAAATAGGGTCACCCAAATTATCTTCTGTTTTTATATTCAATACTTGTCCAGTTACATAAGCATTTTCTGTATCTAGAGGAACCTTTATAAAGTTTTCATCTATTAATACACCATTCTTAGAATTGTCATCACTATATGCATATGATACAACCATATTACAGTCATTATATATAGAACTTGCATTCTTATCTTCTATTCTTGTAGTAAAATAAGATATAGGTGCATCGAACATTATTTGAGTACCTTCGTCACCTTTAGATAAATCTATTAAATAATATTCTACTGGAGTTCCACCATCTGGATTTAAATCTCCAGCTAATAATATTTGTCCGTTAGTAACTTCGAATTCTCTAGGAGACATACATATACCATTAACAAATAAAGCATAACTTCCATCTTCTGAAATATTTTTGTCTTTGATAGCATTTTCTGTTGCTATACCACTAGACATATATGACTTTCCAGCATCAGCTACAATAAGAGAATAAGTATTATTGTCTTCTATTTCACCAAAGTTTTTAATAGTAATTGTATTGCCATCTATAGATATTTGATCTGGCATTCTAACGCTAGTACCAACACCACATATAAATGCTATAGGTTCAGCGAAATTCGCTACTTGTGATACGTTGTTATGTGTTATAACTATGTTGTTATCTACTATATTTGCTTTGCTTACTTTTAGCTCAAGTATTTTGTCATTATTTTTCATAATGTCTTTAAATGATAATACAACCATGTCCATACGTTCAGTTATAGTGTCACCACTAAATGTAATAACTCCGTCGGATTGATTATAAGTATAATAATCTTGTTCAAGATATACACCGTTTAAAAATAAAATAGGATTATCATTTATTTGACCTACGTATACTTGATTTTGTGTACCAATTTTAACAGTTCCTGTTTTCATTGAACCAAAGCTTGTATTAACATCATTAAATACATATCTTATAGCATAAATATAATCATAAGTTTTACCGTTGTTAATAAGCTTGATTCCACCTGTTACTGGTACATAATCACTAACAGTGTCATCTAAAATACTGTTTTCAGAAATGGTATCATTTACATTATATGATCTTGGTACATAAGTTAATAGTTTACCCAAAGATTCTCCAAACTTAAATCCATAAAATTCTGTATTATTTGTAGGTAAATTAACCACAAATGCATCGGCACCAGTTTTAGTTATTTTTATTAATTTTTTCTTAGCATTATACATGAAGGTAGGATTAACATGAATCCATTTTAACGGATTAGATGTTGTATATGTAAAGCTAACATCATTAGCAGTATATTTGTTTCTTGGAATATAATTATTATTTTCAAATAATTTACCAAGGTTTACGCTAGGGACTAAATAATTATTAGCAAATCCACTTACTTGAGCTAAATGTGGCATAATCAAGAAGTTAGCTAAACCCGCATTGGTAGATATGGCATCACTAACAGATTTTGCAGATACTGGTTTCCATTGTAAGTCTTCATAATATCTCAATACGCCATTTCCATCTATCCATAATTGTCCTGCTACAGGATCAACTGGCATGACTGTTAAATTAACAGGATGATAATAGCCATTGAACATTACATCCCAAAGATTATTTTGGGCATTATATGCTTTAAGAATATTCTTATGCTCATTGGTATCATTCCATAAAGCACCATTCATTAGTTCGGCTTGTCTATCTTGCTTTGGAGTTTCGTTACCATTGCCAAGATATTTGACCATACTATAAGCACTAAATAATTTATCATTAAATAGCTGCTCATTTAAACGTCCATTATTCATTTTTCTGCCTGCCAAAATATCACCTCTTTCTATTTATATTCAATCAAATATTACCTAAAAAGAAAGGGAATCATAAAGACTCCCTTATATTTATTACATGTTTTCTAATAAATCTAGTAGTATTTGCCATTCAACAAAATCAGTATCTGTTTCAGAATCATAGCCTACTAATGCACCATCTTTTAGAGTTATATAAGTTCTACTATCATCTAAAGTATCTGTTGGGTCTGCATCATTTATAAATTGATTTACATTTTTCAAAGCTGTATCTACTGAATTATAATCTTCATTGTCAAGAACCATGTCTTTAACAACTTTACGATTATAATCAACTGTTTCAAATGCATAAGCATCTCTAACATCATTAACAGCTTCTTTAAAAGTATTTAAATGATTAGACTTAAGTGGTATGAATTTTGTATCAGAAAAATCATTCCAGAAGTTTTTATATACATAAGTATAATATTCAGATTCACTTGTTGAACAAGTATTATTAACTCTTACTGAATAAGGAACTTTACTATTGTGTTTTGTTGTGTAAGGAGTAGGCGGTCTAAATATTACATAATGAGGATCAGCAACAGAATCTATAGATCCGTCTTCTTTTTCTACTGTAGAATAAGTAGTTAATCTAGGAGGACTACTAAAATATTCTGGATTTGTTTTATTAGAATATTCTTTGCTACCCCATTTAACAAGAACTTCTTGAGGAAAATCATCTGGTCTACATTCGATAACTATTCTTGGTGTTTTAGCATATACAACTGTATTTGTTCTAGGATAAGCTTGAAGTATTGGAGATGCTGAATGACCTCTATCAAATACAAGGACTTTGCCTGACCAATAATAACTATTAGGATAATCGTCTCTAGTTTGTATCCACATTTCAAGACGTTCATCTTCTTTAAAAGCTGATATATTTATTTCATATCCTTCATGACAATTTTGTTCAGCTTCCATTTGAGGAGTTATTTTATAAACATTATAATAATTTATATTGCCTATAGATGATTTATTTTCGCCTTGATGTTCTTCTCCTTCACTTACTATAGGAGTACTTTCTTTACCGTCTCCGTAAAAATAATCTAATTTTGTATTCATTTCAGGAGTAGAGCATTTTAGATAGATATAATAATTTACATCATCTTTGTCTGGATCATTTACTAAATCCCATTTAACTTTAACAGTAGTAAATGGAGTGAAGCCTTCTACTAATTTTATATCAACTGCCGGAGGTTCATCATTGAAATAATGGCCTGTGGCTTGTTCACTTAAATCAATTTCAGAAGGATTTCTATCATCACTCTTTAATCCTATACCAGCAGTATCTGTAGCTATAGCATAATAAGATATGTTAGAACTTCTATCAAAGTTATTAATAAATTCTATAGTCATAGATTCTGTTTTTCCACTTTCTAATTCTATAGTTTTTAATAGTTTTCTATATTGTCCTTCTTGATAACCATATAGACTTACTGATCCAGGTAAATCTTCTGGATGAGTATATGTTATTGTTAAGTCTCCTTTTTCTTCATGAGCAGTTTTACATTGGACAATTACTTTATTAGGTGGTTCATGTTTTTGTCTAGCAAAGGAATATATAGGAGAACATCTGTAATAGCTATTAGGATAGCCATCTGTAGTTACTACCCACATTTCACCAGAACGACCTTTCCAATTTTCTGGGTCTGGATATCCTTCGGATTTATCTAAATAATTTATTTTAAATCCTAAATAATCACTTTCAGAACCATCAATAAGTCTTAACTCATTTGCTTCTGCGTTCCATTTATAAGTTACATATTTATCTTTATTATTATCATAAGCTATTCTATAATATTTATTGTATTCTTTTTCTTTTGATTCATCTGCAAAGTCAAACTTCTTAGAATACTTAGGAGCATTGTCATCTATATTTTTAATATATATATCATAATATACAGGATCTCCGTCGTCATCTGTGGCTTTGTCCCATGTTACATTAACGTAATCAAACATATAAAATGGTCTATCTTCATTTCTATCTGGTTGACCAGTAGTTAAATAAACCCTTGAAGGTTCTTCATTATAATAATGACGATTAGTATCATTTTCTTCATTGCCTGAGCCTATTCTTTCTAATGAACTAGCGAAATGACTATTAGTGCTTGATGATAATAATCCAGGTTGTTTGTCTTTAGCTACTACAAAATAAGAAATATAGCAACTACGTTTTTTAGAAATTTTACTAAAGTCTACATTAAATACTTTTGTTTCATTGTGATTTATTTCAACATTATCAAACAATACACATGAATATACATCGTCAACATAAGCATATACAGTAATATATCCATTTAAATCATCGGGTCTTCTATCTTCTTGACCATAATCTGGATGTGTATACTTAACTGTTAATTTTCCAGATTCTCCATGAACATTGTCTATAGATGCTTCTACTTTTGGAACATGATAACCTAGTCTTGTAAATGTTATCATCTCAGAACAATAATAATAACTATTAGGATATCCATCACTAGATTTAATCCATAATTCAAATTCCTCATCGTCTGCGAAATCATCTAAGCTAATATTAAGTTTATTGTTCTCTGTAACATATTCATGAGTGTAGTTTAAATATTTATCTTCTCTGCAGCCTAAGAAGAATTGATCTTCTTTCTTGTTTGTATCACTTTTAGCATTTAGATAGACATAATATTTAGTTATATCTGCATCTGGATCTGTTACTTTATTCCAAGTCACTACTGCATTATGATGTAAATCGGTAGACTTATCCAATGTAACTGTGACCATAGGTGGTTCTTCATTGTAATAATGACCACTTACCCATTTTTCCCACATATTTACACTTGGTGCCCATCCGGCCACTTCTGAACTAGCACTAAATCCAGCAGTTTGAGCTACAGCATAATAATGAATATCGCAACTTCTGTTTTCTGGTTCATTACCAAATAACTTTCTAAAATCTACAGTGAAAGGTTGATTGACTCCATTGCTCATTACATAAAAATCATCTTGAGTATATTTCATTTTTTCAAACACATTAACTAATTTTCTAGTGCCGTTTTGATATTTAGCTATTGCATATAAATATACTTTCCCAGAACGTCCAGTAGGATGAGAATAATTTACATATAAATCTCCATATTCTTCATGAGCCGGTACAGTAGTTACTATAGGTTTATATGGAGCAACACCAGTATTAGAAAATTCTAATATGTTTCCTGTATAATAATAACTATTTTTATAGCCATCATTTGTTCTTATCCATACTTTCATTTTACTTGCATCATATGAAGACATATCAAATACATAGTTTGTATCGTCTGTTGTATATGTAAATGTATACCATAAAGTTTGTTTTTGACCAGCTATTAAAAACTCGTCTTGTTCATTATTGTGAACTCCATCATATACAAATACTTCATATGTAGTTTTATCTCTATCTGGGTCTATTGATTCTCCCCATGTTAACCATGCCTTTTCTGATGTTTTTAAATAATTTTGATCTACTGTAGGAGTTACTGGAGGTGGCTCTTCATTAAAGTAATGACCTTTAGGCATGTCTATCCATTCAGGTAATGCATCTGCTGATTTTTTACCATCAACGTCAACAGCATCTGCCCAATAACCTATCATTCTACTACGAGTAAATCCTTCCTTAATAAAATCTATATCAAACGTCCATGTTTTTTCTAATGTAGTTATTGTAGATAATGAATCTACTTTTAGTGTCTTTATTGTAGATTTAAATATGCCATCTATACCAGAATAGTCACTACTTTGAAATGCTTTTAAATTAACTACTCCACCAGCACCTTTATCATGTCTATATGTTACAGTTAATTTACCAGACTCACCGTGCGCTGGAGTAACCCTTACAGACACATTAGGAGATTTAGTTTTTATTATTTCTACTGCTTTTGAAGAATAATAATAACTATTAGTATAATTATCTGTAGATTCTATCCATACTGTAATTCTTTCTCTATCATCAAAACCTGTCATATCTATATCAACATAATTGGTATCAACAGGATCCATTTGTAAGAAATAACTTTGGATGCCGTCTACTCCTTTAACTCCGTTTACAATACCGCCCCAAAATCTTTTACTATTTATATTCTCTTCACTATTTTGTGATTTTATATATGCTATATATGATACACTATCGTTATCTGGATCTTTAACTGCTGGGAATGTAATTCTAGCAGTTCTAGTTGTATCGTTTGAATCAACAACAGTAGGATTAACTGCTGGAGGCTCATCGTTAAAATAATGACCACTTGCACAATTAGCAAATGATTTGTCACATGAACATGAAGATCTATAAGTTTTATATTCCGCATCATATACTTTTGCTATTGCATAATATCTTATTTCTTTACTTCTTATAAAGCCTTGTTTAATAAAGTCTACATCAAATTGAATAGTGCTTCCGTCTATAACATCACTTTCTCCAACTTTTTTAGTTATTGAATTATTTCCCTTTTGTACACCATACAATTCAATAATTCCATCTTCACCACCAGAGTGATTGTATTTTACTTTTACTATACCAGATTCTCCATGAGCAGGTATACATGTTACTACAGGTTTTTCAGGATCTTTGATAGGCAATGGTCTTTCTATTATTCCACTAGTTGTATAGCTATCTTCAAATGTTCTATGATAAACAAAGTAACTAGATTTACGTGTTAATTGAGGAACGTTACCTTTTTCTGATGTCCATTCTGCAGTTTTCTTAATAGTTGCATTATATTCACATGAATAGTTCTCTTTCCATGGACTTGTTTTAGGATTAGCTTTACCATGTCTCTTACTCCATATTGCACCTGTTCTAGGTTCTCCCCAAGTATAACTATATGGAGCATTTGGTTTCCATGCGTCTGGTACACATGGATAATAATCTCCAGGAAAATATGGTTTTGCATCTGTAAACCATTTAGAACTTGAAGATGTTATTTTATATTTTGCTGGTCTTTGACTTTGATTACCGAACCACATAAAAGGATACCATCTGTGAGGAAATCCCATAGTACATAAAGCATAAGTAACCTTTACATCATATACTTCACCATTTTTAGTACTGTTAAAAGTTAGTTGATGACTATCATACGTATCAGGTTTTATAGTTTGCCATTTGCCTTTATTTTTTCTATATTGTATAGATACAGTTCGAACCCCTTCAAATATATTTTGTCTAACTGTTCTTTTTCCGTTATCTTCGTCTTTATATATTCCGCCGGGTTCTGAAGCTGTACCACCAGAATAATATCCAGTACGTTTCTTACCGCTATAAGAATAGCTATAAGGAACTGCTTGAGCCCAGCAGTTCCATTTTATAGTCATTTTTCTACTATCGGAAGATAAAGTTTTGCTAAACATATGTTTTTTTAAGAAATTAGTACCGTCACTATATTCCAACATATCTATTCGTGCCATCTTATACCTCCTTATAATTCATTTATTTTTGCTTTTAATTCTTCTATTTGACTAGTTAAGTCATTAATTTTATTAAGTATAGCTTTTTTCTCATCACTATTATCTAATCTATAGCTTGCAGTCATTGCTCTAGAATAAGACCTAGAACCTTTCCATGATGCTTGTATTTCAGAATCATAGTTAGTTAAGCTCTTACAATTATAGAAACAATTAGAATAAGAGTTTATAGCTGGTGTTCTGTTCCAGTAATCTGTAGCACTTGGAGTACCGACCATCTTAGAACAATTATAGAATGCACGAGCTATACTTACAACTGAAGTTGTTTTTAATGTAGGGAAGTATAATAGTTCTCTACATTCATAGAACATTCCATCCATATTTGTTACGTTGTCTGTTGCAAAAGTTTTAGTCTTCATGTCTTTTATTTCTGTTAATGCATAGCAATTATAAAACATTGATGAAGTTCTAATGCAATTGTCAAATTCTATAAATGGAACAGTAGTTAAATTTCTGCAACCGTAAAACATATATGACATATCCTCTACATTAATTGTACCAAAAGAATTATTGCTTGTTATAATTGTCGCTAATACGTAACAATTATAAAACATTGAAGACATATCTGTACAATTATTTAAGTTCCAATTTGATATATCTACATTTTGTAATTTAGAACATCCGAAGAACATATTCTTTGTATCTGAAATATTATTTATTGTACCAGCTACAGATATTAATTCTCTACAACCACTAAACATAGATTCTAATGATATTGAATTTGTTGATGCTATATTAATATTATTTATTGATTGTAATTTTAAGCAGTCATTAAACATAAATGCCAGAGATCCACAACTGTTTACAGTTATGTTTTTGACTGTTTCTAATGAGGCACAATTATAAAATATATAATCTACAATATTAGTACCACAATCAATAATTATATTACTTATATTTTTTAATGAAGAACAATTATTGAATATACTATTTGCTTGTCCATGCAAATAAAATGTTTCTGGAATTGTTACAAGTTTTGTACAGTTACTAAACATTTGTTGCATGTCTTCTATGCCGCTATAGTTTGTATTTATATTTATTGACTCTAAGTTTTCGCAATATCCAAACATATATTGTAATATCTTTGCAGATGAAAAATCCCACTTAGATAAATCTATAGTTTGTAATCCACAGCCATAAAATGCATTATAAAAATTAGTTACATTCGATACATTCCAAGTATTTACTTTTAAGTTAGTTAAGCTAGAACAATTATGAAATGCATACTGAATATCTGTTACGTTTGAAGTTTTCCAGTTAGTTAAATCCAAACTAACTAGTGAAGTACATCCATCAAATATGTGAGCTAAAGTTGATATATTTTCAGTAACTAGATTAGATATTCCAGTAATGGTCATAAGTTCTGAACATTCTGTAAATAGATATGAAATTTTTTGAATACTGTATGGTGACCAATTACCTACATTAAAAGTAGTAATTGCAGTATCATATAATAATCCACGAATATCTTTTACATTTGTCATAGTCCAATTCTCTACTGTAGATAAATCATCTTGAGAAATGTTTCTACAACTCATTAATAAATAAGACATTGATTCTATAGTATCTATATTCCAAGAGTCTAAATGCGCATGAATTAAACTTGTACAATTGCTGTAAGCGCTATTTACTGAAGTACATTTTGATGTATTTAATTCAGGAGTTTCTTTTAAACTAGAACAATGAGCAAATATACTATCCATAGATGTTGCATTTATTGTGCTATTTAAAAACTTTAATTCAGTTAAGCCGCTACAACCATCAAACATATAGTTCATGTTTTGTGCATTTTTAACATCTACTGTTAATTTTGTTAAAGCTACACAATTATAGAATGTATATGATAATGTTTTGACTTTAGATGTGTCTAAACCTACTATAGATATTAAACTTCTACAACCATTGAATGTTCTATACATATTTTGAACGTTTTCTGTATTTGCTAGTGTTATTTCTTTGATAGATGAACATCCATCAAATACGCTAGTCATATCAACTATTTTTGAATAATTTAAAATTGGTACGCTTAACAGATTAGAACAATTAGCAAATAAGCTATGAATACTTGTTGAATTAGTTATATCTAAATATGCTAATGATTTCAAACTTGAACAATAGTTCATCATAGATCTTAAAGAAGTGGCTTTGTTTGTATTTAAGTATAAGTTACTAGTTAAATTTCTGCAATTATAGAAAGCATAATCCATCGATAATGAATTAGAAACATCTACAGATTCTATAGTGATTAAATTTCTACACTCAGCAAATGCATAAACAAAATTATCACATTTACTAGCATTTATATTTCCTAATGCTGTAAGAGAAGTACAATTATAAAATGTATAATACATTCCTTTAACATTTTCAAAAGTACTATATTCTACAGCTTTTAATGCATTACAATTATAAAATGCTCTATCCATATATTTCATATTTTCGGAATCAAAATAAGGAACAGCTTCAAGTTTTGTACAATTGTAAAAAGCATCAGATATATCTTCACATAAACTTGTATCAAATGAACCTATAGATTTTAATTTTAAACAGTTTTTAAACATGTTTACCATGCTTTTAACGTTTGATAAATTTAATGTTTCTATTGATTCTAGATTTTCACAGTTAATGAACATATTATCACAAATAGGACAGTTAGATAAATCTATTGAGTTTATAGATTTCAAGTAACCATTTCTTTCAAAATCTATAAATGTTGTATTCGGATCGAATTTTATATAGATTGTATCTGCTTCGGCTATAGTTAATGTTGATAAATCTGAAGTTATTGAACCATCTGTTTTTGTAACTGTGATATTTACATATTCCAATGTTTGATTGTCATTGTTTGTAGTAGTCAAAGTAGGATTTATAGTTATTATACTACTTATACTAGTACTAATATACATATTAATATAGCAACATTCATCAGGAATAACAAATGACTTAGGAGAAGAAATATATTCATAATCAATTATAGTTGATTTTTCAATTTTGTTTTTATCGAATGCTTTAATTGTAACATATTGTGATGATGTTAAAGAAAAAGTATATGATTCTCCAGCATTAACTGCAATAGGTTCTTTTAAACTTGACATATAAGCTGCCTCATCATAATTCCATGCAGAATAATTTGTCTTCATTAAATTATGTTTGTAATATGAATAAAATTTAGGAAGATAATTTGATACCAAATAACTACTTGAGTTAGGTATGATTTTTATTTCCATATCGTTTTCGCCTATGTTATCATATATTCCACCCCATTCATCGGGAACACCTTCTGGAGGATCTGGGTAAAAGTTAGATAATTTAGAACAATTGGCAAAACACAAAGTATATTCTGTTATTTTATCATTTAACCAATATTTACTAGGATCTGCTGTACCAGTCATGACTTTACAATTATAAAAAGTATAAGCTAAATTTGCTAAAGCATTCACTTGTAAATTTGGAATACTTGCTAATTTCTTACAATTATAAAATGCATATTCTAATGTTTCAGTTAATTTTGTATTAAACATTTGTAAATTCAATAAGCTTTCACAATTATAGAAAGAATATCTTGCAGTAGTTATTTTGTTATTAGATTCAAATTTTAAATCTGTTATCTTTTTACAACCATAGAACATATAGTCTATATTAGTACAGCTTAATAAATTTAATACTTGACTTATAGTTAAACTTCTACAGCCATAGAACATATAACTAGCATCTTCAACTTTCGATAAATTATATGTAGGTATTGTTTGTAATTTATCACAGCCATAAAACATTTCAAAAGCATTAGTTAACACACCTGTGTCAAGTATCGGACCGTTTGTCAATCCACTAATATTTTTAAACATTCTATATCCAATAGTTATGTTATTTAATTTAGTTAAAAAAGTATTAAGATCAGTTTTGCTTGATATTGTTGCTCCTTCAAAACATGAGGTAAAGTCTTTAACATTACTTAAAAAATTATCTGATTTCAAAGTTATATTTGCAAGATTCATATTTTTAAATAATGATGCCATATTATTTTCTTCAAAATTAGAGAAATCATATATCCCATCAACTGATATCTTATTGTTACTAGAACGATATTTATTTATATTAACATCTGCAGAATTTTTTATATT
>ENA-UOJG01002320-UOJG01002320.1-human-gut-metagenome-genome-assembly--contig:-C47-NODE-2320-length-16540-cov-9.170943_pt1 | contig 16540 bp, 18 predicted proteins | sample MGYA00242340_ERZ723887 | MGnify/ENA metagenome assembly ERZ723887 | reverse complement strand
TCGAGCGCGCCAGCCCCTTCCCATCCCACTTGCTTACGCCTTGAAAATGCAGCAGGTGAGCACGCCGTCGCTGATAAAGAACTGGTAGCGGATGGCATAGGGCAGCGTGTTTTGCATAATCAGGTTGATATCGCCGCCGCCCACGGCGGCGTCAAAGCCCTTTTTGGCATAGTAGATGCCCACCTCGGCATGCACCTTGCGGTGCGTAACCAGCAGCGGCAGCTGAATGGTGGCGATGTAGAAGGTGGTGTTGACCTGGCAGGTGCCGCCGCCGTAGCCCCATAGGGCGTGGGGGCTCATGATGGGGGCCTTGTGGTAGCCCGTGGATTTGAGGTAGGGGCCGATGGTCTTGTTTTGGTTATAGGTTTCACCGGGCTGCAAAACGGTGCCGGTGATCATGCTGGAGGCCAGGCGGATGTTCCAGTTGCGGCCCTGGTACTGGAGTGTGGAAATGCCCACGGCGTAATAGGTGGTCATCACGCTGATGAGATCGCCGGACTGGGCGTTTTCATAATCCGCTACGGGGATGGTATAGGCGACGTCCTCGGCCTTGATATAGCCGGTGGTGCGCCAATAGGGCAGGGGATAGCGGCCCATTTCGTCCATCTCGCCCACGCAGATGGCCGCGCCGGGGTTGATGGTTTTCAGCTCGCTGTTATCCTCCATGCTGTAAATGGTGGTGGTATGGTTTACAAAGGCCAGAATGGGCCAGATATCCAGGCCGGGAATATCGCCCACATAGGGGTCGATACGGTCCCACTTGAAAAGGGAATCGGTGCGCACATAGCCGTAGGTATTGTTGTAACGGATCAGGCACCAATCGCCGCTGACCTCGCTTACGGTAACCTGCTTGTAAATGGGCACGTTGCCTACGCGGCGGGCGCGCTCGTCCGGCTCCTGGTAGATGGCCGCGCTTTTCACCGCATGGGCGATATAGCCCTCATAAAAGGTTTCCTTGCTGGTTTTGAAGCCGGGAGCGGCGGCGTCGCCGGGCTGCTGCGCGGCAACGGCCCGCTCGATCTCTGCGGCGTCCGCGCCGTTGCCGTAGGGCTGGATATCGGTCAGGTATTGGGTCATTACATAGCCGTCCAGATGGCTGGTGCGCACCTTGCACCATTCCTCGCCCAGCTCGAGGATGTAGACGAACGCGTCGCGGGGGATGCTGTCCCCGCCGGTGGAATCCTTGCTGGGGGCGCGGCGCACCTTGAGCGCCACGCTGGCCTTGGCGGTGTAGGCTACGGGGTCGTCCTGGGCCTCCTGGGCAAGGGCGGCCAGGGGCTGCGCGGCCAAAATAAGCAGCGCCATAACCAGCGCGATGGAATGACGGAAATAGCGTTTCATATCGGTTTCAGCGGCTCCTTTGCTGCAAGTGGTACAGGCTGCCTGAAATGGCAGCATACCCGTTTATTATAACGGGGCGCGAAGGGATTCGTCAATACATTTTGAGGCCGCCGCGCCGCACATGAAATCCCTCCCAGCGGGGCATGCTAGGGATATCACAGCAAAAGGAGTGCGCCCCATGAACGATAAAAACGCGGAACGAACCTCCCTGAAGCGCAATACCCTTCTCCTGCTTGCAAGCGCGGCGGTGCTTTTGGCCATTGCGGCGGCCACGCTGCTTTTGCCCGGAGAAAGCACGGCGCCCGGCGAACTGCCTCCCGCCAAGGCCGTGGACGCGGGCGACGCCGCCGCCGTGGAGGAGGGCTGCGAGCTTTTGCAAACCCTTACGTATACCCGCTGCGAGCATGTGGTTACCCGCCGCGTGACCGCGCCTGTGGAGCTGTACGGCAAAACGCTTGAGGAGGTAGAGGCGCTCTACCCCGAATGGCGCGTGACGGAGTTTTCACCCAAGCTGATTAAGATGGAGCAAAAGCCCGATATCTTCTGCCCGGATCACATGGTGCTGATGCCCAACGGCGCGGGTATGCTGTGCGTGTTTGAAAACAAGTACGGCGACGCGCTGGCCCTGGTTAAGGAGCTGGACCTGGCCCTGGACGCCCTGCCCGCCGCCGAGCAGGAGACGCTAAAAAGGGGCGTGGGCTTTTCCACGGCGGAGGAGCTGGAGCAGTGGCTGGAAAGCGTGGAGTCCTAAAAAATGCTAACGGTTTTGATTCGCAGCGTGGTGCTGGTATGCTTCGCGGTGTTTGCCATGCGCCTGATGGGCAAGCGCCAGATTGGGCAGCTGCAACCCTTTGAGCTGGTGGTGGCCATTATGATTGCGGATTTGGCCTCCACCCCCATGGAAAGCCTGGATACGCCCCTGTGGCGCGGCGTGATTCCGCTGATGGCGACGGTGGCGCTGCATCAGCTGTTTACGCTGCTCTCGCTCAAGAGCCAGCGCATGCGCGCATTTTTCAGCGGCAGGCCCACGGTGGTTATTCAAAACGGGAAGATCAATCACCAGGCGCTGGAAAAGCTGTGCTTCAATTTGAACGACCTGCTGGAGGAGCTGCGCACCGGCGGCATTTTGACGCCCACGGAGGTGGGCACGGCCATTATGGAAACCAGCGGCAAGCTAAGCGTGTTCCCCGCTTCTAAAGCGCGGCCCGCCACCACGGAGGAGCTGAGGATCCAAACCGGCTACGAAGGCATTCCGCTTACGCTGGTGATGGACGGCAGGCTGGAAAAGGACAACCTGCCCCTGTGCGGCAAGGACGCGGATTGGCTGTTGGAGCGGCTGAAAAAGATGGGCTATGCGCGCTTGCAGGATGTGCTGCTGTGCTACCTGGATACCGACGGGCAAATGACCGCGCACGGCTATGGCGATAAGGCGCCCGCGCGCGCGCAGGCCCTTTCGCCGGACGAGGTGGGCTGGTGATGCGGCGGGCGGTCGTTTTGATTATAACGCTTACGGTTTTGAGCGTGGGCCTGAGCGTGTGGCTGGATTTGAGCCAGCGCAACACGGCGCGCGGCTATATGGATTCCTTTGGCGTGGTGCGCGAGGCGCTTGAGCAGGGCAACCTGGATATGGCGGCGCGGGAGCAGGCCTATCTGCACGCGCGCTGGCAGCATGACGCAAAATGGCTCAACTGCCTGATCAGCCATCATCATACGCGGGCTGTGAACACGGCCATGCTGGAGCTGTCCACCGCGCTGGAACAGCGCTGGCAGGACGAGGCGCTGCGCGCGCTGGACCGCGTGATGGACGCCTTAGGAGATGTGGCCTCCAGCGATTTTGCCGCACTGGAAAATATTTTATAAGAAATTGTAATAAAATCGTTTGAAAAAGCAAAAAAACGAAATGCTTTCTCCACAAGTTTTCCACAATTTTTTCGAAGAACGGGGACGCTTTTCCATAGAAAGGCCATATGTGGAAAAACGCGTATGCAGCAAGAAATGCACAGGCGAGTTTTCCACATAAATGGGCAAAAGAAGGCGAAAAAAGCATCTTTTCTGTGGAAAACAATGTGGAAAGTGTGGAAATCTTATCATTTGTCTATGCAGGCATGCATAGGGTATTCATAAGGCAACGCCGCGGGAGGCGGCTGGGATGTGGAAAAAAGCCTTGGCGCGCAACGCCAGATAAATACTGGAATTGGAAATTGTTATAGAACATTGTGTTACAGCGCTAAGCTGTACGATTTGGTTCTATTTTGGCTGGAACAGGCATACCCTTCCCGGACAAACAAGGGGGAGGCGCATGCATGAAAGAAACGGTACATGCTTTTGTAACAAAACGGAGGGAACGCTGGCGGGCCTATGCGCTGCTAATGCTGCTGGCAGCGGCCGGCGGGATGCTCATGAGCGGCGGCGCCCCAGGCCGGGAAACGGCGGCTTACACCGGCGGCCAGGCGGAGAAAATCCTTGCGGGCATGACCGTGGCGCTGGATCCCGGCCATGGCGGCTATGACGGCGGCGCGCGGGCGCACGACAGCGGCCTGTGGGAAAAGGAGATTACCTTGCAGATTGCGCTGGAGATAGAAAAGGCGCTTGCGCAGCGGGGCGCGGAGGTGGTGCTCACCCGGCGGGAGGATGTGTGCCTGGCCGAGGGCGATACAGCCACCAAGGCCCGCAAGCGGGAGGATTTGCAAAAGCGCAGGGATATCGCCGAGGAAGCGGGGGCGGATGTGCTTTTGAGCATCCACATGAACGAATACCGCAGCCGCAAGGAAAGCGGCCCGCAGGTGTTTTACCAGCGCGGGGCCGACGAGGGGCGGCTTTTGGCGGGCGCGCTTCAGCAGGCCATGCTTGAGGGCCTTGACCCGCCCAAGCGGCGCGTGGCCATGGCGGGGGATTATTATGTGCTGCGCGGCAAGCTGCCTTCGGCGCTGGTGGAATGCGGCTTTTTAAGCAACGCCGCGGAGGAAAAGCTGCTGCTAAGCCCTGCGTACCAGCGGCGGATCGCCCTGGCGGTTGCCGACGGGCTGGAGGAATACCAAAAGCTTAAGCGGCGCGTGGAGCAAGGAAGCTAAACCGCGCTTGTGCCGCGGGCCTTTGCGTGCTATCATACACAGGGATTTACCCAAACCATACGAAAGCGGGGCACGCCCATGCCGCAGACCCCTTTATCCCTTCAGGAGGCAAAGCTGAAAAATCCGCTCGCCCTGGCCTTTCTGGGCGATACCGTGTGGGATTTGTTCACCCGGCGGCGGCTTTTGGAAAGCCGCGCGCAGGTGAACGCCCTGCACCGCCAGGCCGTGGCGCAGGTGAACGCTGGGGCCCAGGCCCTGGCCGCCGCGCGCGTAGAAGGGCTTCTTACGCCGGAGGAGGCGGAAATCTTCCGGCGCGGCTGCAATGCCCATGCCCGCCATAACGCGCCCAAAAACCAGGATCCCGTGGCGTACAGCCGCGCCACGGGGCTTGAGGCGCTTATGGGCTACCTCTACCTGACCGGGCGGGAGGAAAGGGCAAGGGAATTGTTTGACATTGGGGCGGCTATCCCTTAAAATAAGATGTTAAGCCATTGAATGGAGGCTGGTTGCATGCCGGAACGTACCCTGCGCGTGACGCTGGTGCGCCACACCCTGGAGCCCGAGGCGCTTACCGCCCTGGGCGCACGGCTTTGCTATGCTGGCGGCAATGTGGACGAGCTGCTCAAATTGGTGAGCGAAAAGGACCAGCGGGCCTTTGTGGAGCGCGTGATGGGCATGGGGCACGAAAGCGTGCTGGAGCATGCCAGCTTTACCTTCCTGGCCGAGGGCGTAAGCCGCGTGCTGCTGGCGCAGCTCACCCGGCACCGCATCGCCAGCTTCAGCGTGCAAAGCCAGCGGTATGTAAGCTATGCGCAGGGCTTTGGCTATATCATTCCCCCGGCGATTCGCGCGTTGGGGGCGCAGGCCGTTGCGGAATACGAGGGCCAGATGGCGCAGATGCAGGCCTGGTACGAGGCCTGGCAAAAGCGCCTGGGCGACGCGGGCGAAAGCAGCAACGAGGACGCCCGCTTTGTGCTGCCCAACGCCTGCGAAACCCGCGTGCTGATGACCATGAACGCGCGCGAGCTCAGGCACTTCTTTGCGCTGCGCATGTGCAGCCGCGCGCAGTGGGAAATCCGCGCGTTGGCGGGGCGCATGTTTGAGGAATGCTGCCGCGCAGCCCCGGCGCTGTTTCGCGACGCGGGGCCGGGCTGCCTGCGGGGGGCGTGCCCGGAGGGCAAAAAGAGCTGCGGAAAACAAAAGGAAATTCAGGAAGCTAGAAAGGCCTTTTTAAAAGCGGAAGGGCTGGAATAAGGAGAAGCAACGATGGCATTTTACAAGGATGTAAAGAGCAAAACCCGGCAGGAGAAGCGCGCGGCGGCCATTGCGCGCGGCGGCTTTGACGACGAGGGGACCGGCTACCGCAAGGGCGGCCAGAAGGGCCGCGGCGGGGAAGGGCGCTACCAGGGCGGCGCGCAGGGCGCGAAGAACCGCCCCTATGAAAAAGACGGCAAGCGCCGCCATGAGGAGGCGCGTTCCGCCGGCTACCGCGATAACGCGGTGCGCCAGGCCCCGCGCGGCGAGCGCGCGCCCGTGGACAAAAGCGCCCCCAGGTTTGAAAACAAAAGCGGCGGCTACCGCTTTTCCAGCGGCGCTGCCGGGCGTTACACCGGCCGCGGGGGCAATACCGCGCCCCGCCCCTATGACGAGCAGCGCCGCGCCCGCATGCAGGAGGAACGTGGGTACGACCGCTACCGCTACGACGCGCCCATGGCCCCTGCCGCGCCTGCGCAGGAGGAAAGCGTGCCAAACGAGAACCTGCTCAGCGGCCGCAACCCCATCCGCGAGGCGCTCAAGAGCGGCCGCGATATTGAAAAGCTGCTGGTGGCGCGCGGCGAGCTGAGCGGCTCCGCGCGCGAGATCGTAAGCATGGCGCGCGAGCGCCGCATCCCCGTGCAGGAGGTGGATCGCGCCCGCCTGGACGCGATTACCCGCAACCATCAGGGCATGCTGGCCTTTGCCTCCGCTTACCAATACAGCACCGTGGAAAAGATGCTTGACTTGGCAAAGCAGCGCGGCGAGGCGCCCTTTCTGGTGCTGTTGGACGGCGTGACCGACCCGCACAATCTGGGCGCGATCATCCGCACGGCGGAGTGCGCGGGCGCGCACGGCGTGATTGTGCAGGAGCGCCGCGCCGTAGGCCTGACCCCCGCCGCGGTGAAGGCGAGCGCGGGCGCGGTGGAGTACCTGCCCGTGGCGCGCGTGACAAACCTGGCCAACACCATTGAAAAGCTCAAGGCCCAGAACATCTGGGTATATGCCGCCGATATGGGCGGCGAGGACTATGCCGCCGTGGACATGAGCGGCGCGCTGGCGCTGGTGATTGGCGCGGAGGGCGAGGGCGTGAGCCGCCGCGTGCTGGATTGCTGCGACCGCACCGTGAGCCTGCCCATCCGCGGCAAGCTGGACAGCCTGAACGCCAGCGTGGCGGCGGGCGTGTTGCTTTATGCCGCCATGCGCGCGCGCTGAGCCATGAAACCGCTGTTGTATGTGGACGGCTACAATGTGATTGGCGCGTGGGCCGAGGCCGAAAAAAACGCCTGGCCCCTGGATGAGTGCCGCGACCGCCTGATCCACGTGCTGGAGGATTACGCGGGCTACACGGGGCAGGAGGTATGGCTGATTTTTGACGGCTAGAAGGCCGAGCGGTCCATGCGCAGCGTTGAACAGCGCGCGGGGCTTACCGTTGTGTACACCCGCCACGGCGAAACGGCCGACCACTACATTGAGCGCATGTGCCAGCTATTGCCGCGCTACCGCGAGGCGCGGGTGGCCACCAGCGACGGCGTGGAGCAAACGCTCATCCTGGGCCGCGGCGCTACGCGCCTGAGCGCGCGGGAATTATGGCGCGAGCTGGGCCGGGAGCGCTCCAGCGGGCGCGGGCGGCATCAAACGCCCTCCGCACAGCAGCGCACGGCCCTATCCTCGGCGCTGAGCGCGGAGCAATATGCCGTATTGGACAAGCTTAGACGGCAAAAATAAGGCAGGTGAGGAAAGCATGGCTGAACCGAGGGACGGGCGCGTGCCCGATGTGGACGAGGAGGCCGCGGACTATGACCGCGACGAAACTGGCGACGGCGACGGGCTGGATATGGACAGCTCCTGGAAAAGCGTGCTGGACAAGCGCTTTGACGGCATGGCCGACGAGCAGGTCGTGGCCCTTGCCCAGCAGGGCGACAGCATAGCCGTGGAGTTTTTGCTGGGGAAATACAAGAATTTTGTGCGTTCCAAGGCGCGCAGCTATTTCCTGATTGGCGCGGATCATGAGGACATTGTACAGGAGGGTATGATCGGCCTGTTCAAGGCCATCCGCGATTACCAGGCCGACCGCCTGAGCAGCTTTCGCGCCTTTGCGGAGCTATGCATCACCCGGCAGATCATCACAGCCATCAAAACCGCCACGCGCCAAAAGCACGTGCCCCTCAACAGCTACGTATCCCTCAACAAGCCCATCTACGATGAGGAGAGCGACCGTACCCTCATGGATGTGATTGTGGAGGGCCGCGCCCAGAACCCCGAGGAGCTGATTATTGGCCGCGAAAACCTGGTTTCCTTTCGCGATCAGGTGGACAAGGTGCTCAGCGGCCTGGAGCAGGACGTGCTCAACGCCTACCTGGACGGGAAAAGCTATCAGGAGATTGCGGACAAGCTGGGCCGCCACGTGAAATCCATCGACAACGCCCTCCAGCGCGTAAAGCGCAAAATGGAAAAATTCCTGGAAGAAGCCAAAGCCCAAGACGACTAACCAGGGGGCGGCCCCCTGGACCCCGCGCCCCCCCCCGGCCGGGGCCCCCTGGCGGGCAAGGGGGTGGGTGGGGGCGATTGGGGCTGCGGATAAGGCCGCCGGAGGGCGGAAGGCCCTCCGGCTTGCTTGGGCGGTGTTCGGCCAAGGTGCTTGGGCGGGAGGCGGCCCGCTTTCGCGGGCTGCGCCTCCGGGGACGGTGGATGGCCTGGGCCCGCTTTCGCGGGCTGCGGCTTCTGGGGGCGGGGATGCTGTTTTTGAATCGTTATATATGTGCGCGAAACGGGGCTGGCGCTGCTTGAGCGGCGGCCTGGCCGCAAAAATCCAATCCCAACCAGGAGGTGCCTGCCTTGCCCAGCGAAATTTACGAAGTCGTTGCCCAGGGGGCGCGGTACTGGTTTTTGTTTTTGATGGCGCTGATCGTGTGGCGCAGCTACCGCTGGTACAGGCGTGACAAGCGCCAGGCCAAAAAGCGCCTTAAGCTGCTGCCGGACGCCGGCTACGTGGGCGAGATGGTTGTCATTGAAGGCGCGGACGCGCTCAAGCGCGGCAGCGCGCTGCCTGTGCCCTGGGAGGGCACGCTGGGCAGCCTGCGCACCAACGATCTATGCGTGCCCGTCAAAGGCGTTGGCAAGCGGCAGCTCTGGTTCCGCTTTGAGGAAGGCAAGGGCCTGATGGTGGAGCCCTTTCGCGGCAGGACGGCCAATGTGGACGGCGAGGACGCAGCGGTGCGCAAGCCGGTGTATATGGCGCATGGCTCGCGCCTGTACGTGGGCGGGGCGGAGCTTCGGCTGCGGCTATTTATGGGCTTTGAGGGCACGGGCTATGCGCCGCGCCGCGAGGAAGCCCAACCTGAACAGCCTGCCGCGAGCGATCTGGCCAGGCAGTTGGCCGCGCAGCAGCAGTGGATTTTGCAGCAGCAATGGCTGATGCAGCAGCAGCTGGCCCAACAGCAGGCCTATCAGCAATGGCTTGCCCAGCAAGCCGGGCAGGCGCAGGAAACGGACGTGGAGGATGAGGAAGGCGACGGCGGCGTTTACATTGCGCCCGGGCAGGCGCGCCAGCTGGCCGATCACACGCCCTTCATGCGGCCCAAGGGAGAGGCTGCGCCCGTGCCGCCGTCCGGCGGGGAACCCGGGCGCTCCACGGAGTTTGCGCCTGGCGGCACGTTCTATCCGCCCGAGATGGGGGAGGAGGACTGGCCCTACGCCCCCAACCCCTATGCCGGCGCGCCGGAGGAGGGCTATGACCCCGGCGATTTGGACGAGGACATGACCGACGCGGCCGCGCCGCCCAAGAGCGCCTATATCGGCCACGACGAGGCCGAGCGCGCCAAGCGCACCCTCTGGGATAAGTACTTTGGAGGAGGGCGTGCCAAATGAGCAGGAGAGCCCAGGCCCGTGCGGAGGCCCGCGCGCATGCGCGCAGCCGGCGTCAGAAGCGCCGCCCGGATCATATGCTGGTATCGGCCATTATGCTGTTTTTCTTCAGCGCCTTCCTGCTTATCGCCCTCAATGGCGAGCTGGAGTGGCAGGGCTTTGCGCTGGCGGTGATTGTGCCGGTGCTGATCTACATTTCCACGATGTGGCTGCCGCGCTTTTTCCCTGCGGACAAGCTGCTCTTGGCGATTGCCAATTTTTTGTGCGCGCTGGGCGTTTTGGTGCTTTACTCCACCGACCGGGGCGCGGGCACCTCGCGCGGCATGCAGCAGGCCGTGTACTATGGCGCGGGCATCATCGCCATGCTGGCGTGCATCTTTATTGTGCGGTATGTAAGGCGCTGGCGTTTTTTAATCAAGGTGGTCATGATGGGCGCGGCGGCGCTGCTTGTGCTGCCCCTGGCCATAGGCACCGAGCAAAACGGCGCCACCAACTGGATTACCCTGGGCGGCACCAGCGTGCAGCCCAGCGAGGTGGTTAAGCTGGCGCTGCTATTGGCGCTTAGCTGGTACATGAGCCGCCGCCGTTTTTGGCCGTGGTTTCTGTTTGCGGTATTTTCGCTGCTGGTGCTGATGCTCCAGCGCGACCTGGGTACGGCGCTGATTTATTACGCCACGGCGCTGTTCCTGTTTTACGCCTCCACGGGGAACCTGCCGCTGACGGGGCTGGGCCTTTTGGGCGGCGGCGGCGCGGCGGTGGCGGGCTATGTGATGTTTGCCCATGTAAAAAAGCGCGTGGCCATTTGGCGCAACCCGTGGATTTACTATGAAACCAGCGGCTATCAAATTGTGCAGATGCTTATGGCCATCGCCTCAGGCGGGCTGTTTGGCGTAGGCCTGGGCCTGGGCGCGCCGCGCGTGATTCCCGTGTATTTTACGGACTGCATCTTTGCCGTAATCTGCGAGCAGTTTGGCGTTATCTTTGGCGCGCTGGTGCTGGCCATGTATGTGATTTTGATTTTGCGGGGCGCGTCCATCGCTTCGGCCGCCCGGCACAGCTTTCACGCGCTTTTGGCCATGGGCGCAACCGTGATGCTGGGCGTGCAGACGTTTGTGATCATCGGCGGCGTGCTCAAGCTGATCCCGCTTACGGGCGTGACCATGCCCTTTGTTAGCTACGGCGGTACCTCGCTGGTGAGCTGCATGGGCCTGATTGGGCTGATTCAGGGCGTGGCCAGCGTGAACCAGGACGATTTGGCCTATGATTACGAGATCAGCCATTCGCTTAGGGAGGCTGCTTTGCTGCCGGAAGCGGACGGGGAGGAGTGAGGGCATGAAGCAGCAGCGTTTGCGCTTTCGCGTGCTGGCGGCCCTTTTGATTGGGCTGATGCTGTTATCCGGCACATATGGCATTTACTCGGTTACCACGTATGGCAACCGCTGGGTGGGCAGCGCGCGCAACACGCGCTTTCGCAGCGCGAAAAGCAGCGTGATTCCCGGCGATATCATAGACCGTAACGGCGTTGTGGTGGCTACCACGGATGAAAACGGCGAGCGCGTTTACCAAAGCAACATCCTTAGCCGCTCCAGCATGGTGCACCTATTGGGCGATACCGAGGGCAACGTGGCAAACGGCGTGGAGTCCTTCCAGGCAAGCTACCTGTGGGGCTTTGAAACGGGGCTGAGCGAGCGCGTGACAGCGCTTTTGCAAAACCAGACGCGCAAGGGCGATAACATCACCATCACCGCAGACAGCAAGCTGTGCACCCAGATCGTCAACCTGTTCCGAAACGGCGAGAAAACCAAGGGCAAGTGCGGCGCCGCAGTGGTGATGAACTATAAGACCGGCGAGGTGCTGGCTTTGGTAAGCCTGCCGGTGTACGATCCCACCAATATTACCGAGCAGGTGAAAACCTCCGAGCAGCACCCGTTTTGGAACCGCGCGTTGCAGGGCACGCTGCCGCCGGGCTCCACGTTTAAAATTGTGACGGCCGCGGCGGCGCTGAACAGCCTTGCGGACGCGCAAACGCGCGTGTTTACCTGCACCGGCGCAACCCAGGTGATGGATCACGTGATTCATGATTACAGCATGGCGCAGCATGGCGAGGTGAGCCTTGCGCGCGCCTTCCGCGTTAGCTGCAACAACGCCTTTGCCCAGGCGGCGCTGCTGATGGGCGATACGGCGCTGCGCAAAACGGCGGAGGCGTTTGGATTTAACGATAACTTCCTGTTCCGCGACCTGGTGGTGGAAAACAGCGTGTATCCCACCAAAAACCGCAACAATTTTGAGATCGCCTGGAGCGGCGCGGGGCAGAGCCAGGTGGCGGCCACGCCCATGCATATGTGCATGATCGCGGCAGCCATCGCCAATGATGGCGTAATGATGGAACCGCGCCTGCTAAGCCGCGTGGAAAGCCCCGCGGGCGTGGTGCGCCTACGGTATTCGCAAAAGGAATACCGCACCGCGTGCACGCCTGAAACGGCCCAGATTTTGGACGGCTACATGAAGGACGTGGTGAAAAGCGGCACGGGCACGCGCGCCCAGGTAGACGGGCTGACAATCGCAGGCAAAACCGGCAGCGCCGAGGGTTCCAACAATGGGCGGGACGTAACGCACGCCTGGTTTGTAGGCTACATTGACAGCGACCGCTACCCCTACGCCGTGAGCGTGGTGGTGGAGGAGGGCGGCAGCGGCGGCAGCGTGGCCGCGCCTGTTGCCCAGGGCATTTTTACCTATTTGCGGGATAACGCGGGGCTGTGACGGGAGGCGCGCGGGAGATGGACGCGGCGGCCGCAATTTTCGAACGCATACCCCCGTTCGGCTGGGGACAGCGCGCATAACACAGCTTTGCATCCGTATCGTTTTGATATGGATGCTTTTTTGGCCTGTGAAAAAGGCCGTCTACTTTTGCACGTGGGTATGAGGCAAACGGCCTGTTCTTTTGTATTCAACTCATGTTCAAAACTACCGCTTTGCGTTATCCGCGCGTTGGGACGGCAGTTGTAGAAATCTTGTATTTCATTTTCCAAAAGCAAGCAAATTGCCCAGCGGGATGTTGAAACCAATAGTCTTATACTTTCCAACATCACAATCGGCACAGCCTACGCTAAGCGAGCGAACTTGACCGATTTGGGCTTTGTATGCGGTTTGCAGCTTTTCTAACTCGTCCCATGTTTCTGCTGGAATCAATGCAAAATTCATGCTTGCTTGCGCAGCGCGGCTTTGCGCTCCCGGCCCTGCGGGAGGCCGGGACGCCGCAAGAAGGCCTGCCTATTCCGCAAGCGGAATCCTTTCCAAATCGTCCGGCACGTGCAGGTCGCCGGTGTAATAGGCGGCGCCCTCCTGGGTGTAGAGGCGCTTGCGGCAGTCAAGGCGCTTATCCTCGGTGTGCCACAGCACTAGGTGCGGCACCGCAAGCGCCTGCGCAAGCTCGCAGGCGTCCTTCACGGTGCTGTGATGCTTTTCGTAGGGCTTGAAGCGCTCGCGGTCGCCATAGAGGCAGAAGGCCTCGCACAGCAGCCAGCTTGCGCCGCGCACGTACCCCTCGCAGGCGGGGTTATAGGGCTCGTCGCCCAGGCAGCACAGGCGTCCGCCGTCCCGCAGGGGCAGGGTAAAGCCAAATTGCTTGAGCTTGGTGGAGCGAATATCAAAAAACGTGACCTCGCGCCCGCACAGGGTTTCGCGGCAGCCGTCCTCCACATCGTGAAAAAGGATGCGGGTTCCGATGTGGGCGGTCATTTTTGCTTGCAGGGTGACGCGGGCCATGTGGCAAAGGCCCTCCCTTACGGTGGGGTCGCAGTAGATGTGCAGCTCGCCCTGGTACCGGCCTGCGTTCATGCTGGTTGCCACCATGCGCAGCACCCACACCGCGCCCAGCAGATGGTCGCTGTGCGCATGGGTAAGGATGAGCGTGCGCACCCGCTCCCAGGGAATAGAGGCCTTTTCCAGCTGGGCCAGGATGCCGTTTCCCCCGCCCGCGTCGCAAAGCAGCAGCTCGCCGGATAGCTCCAGCGCAAAGCAGGTGTTATAGCAGCGGGTCACGGCGGCGTTCCCGGTACCCAGTACGATCAATTCGTCCATCATCATTCCCCTTCCCGCAAACGCCCATCAGGCGGCGCTGCAACCAGTGTACACGAACGGGGCGGGAATGTCCATCCATTCTTTTTCCGGGCGGGAAGGAGGCGCTTTTGCATGCCTGCCCTGCTGCCAGGAGGCATGGCGGACGGCTTGGAAAAATAAAATTGAAAAAAGTTTGCAAAAGGGGTTGACAGGGAAGGTTCATCATGCTATTATACTAACACGTTATCACACTAAAGTGATGCGGAGAGGAGAGGGTTTTTGATGAAGAAGCTGTTTGCCGCCGTACTGGTTTTGATGCTGGCTTTGACTGGCCTGGCTTGCGCCGAGGATGCGTCCGTTGAGAAGATTGTGGAAAAGGGCACCTTTATTTTGGGCCTGGACGACAGCTTCCCGCCCATGGGCTTCCGTGATGAAAATAACGAGATCGTAGGCTTTGATATCGATGTGGCGCGCGTTGTGGCCGAAAAGCTGGGCGTGGAGTTCGTTGCCCAGCCTATCGCGTGGGATTCCAAGGAGCTGGAGCTTTCCAGCGGGAATATTGACTGCATCTGGAACGGCATGTCCATCACGCCGGAACGCGAGGAGAGCATGGCGATGACCTTTGCTTACCTCAATAACCAGATGATCTTCTACACCAAGGCGGACGCGGGTATCGCCAGCGTGGAGGATTTGGCGGGCAAGACCGTGGCCATCCAAAACGGCTCCTACGCCGAGGAGATGCTGGAGGGCGACTATGCCGAGCTGGCCGCCACCTTTGGCGATGTGATTGGCTTTGACGAATATCTGACCGCTTTGATGGATTTGCAAAACGGCGGCTGCGACGCGGTGCTGATGGACCTTGTGGTGGGCGACTACCGCATCAACGGCATGGGCGCGACCGATCTGGTTGCCGCCGTGGCCCTGGCGGACGATAATTACGGCATTGGCTTCCGCAAGGAGGATATCGCCCTGCGCGACAAGGTAGAGGAAATCCTTGTGGAGATGAAAAAGGACGGCACCCTGGCCGAAATTTCCACCAAGTGGTTTGGTTCCGATATCACGGTGGTGCCTGCGGAGTAATACGCTAATGAAGAAGCCTTCGCGGTTTGCCGCGCGCAGGGGTTTGGGATTGTTCCCAAGCCCCTGCGCGGGCGCAATCCCTCCGGCCTGAAAGGAACCTGCCCATGACGATGAAGTTTTTTAACGACCCGGAGCGCTTGGGAAAGCTGATTGGCATGATGCTGGACGGCGCGGGCGTAACGCTGAGCATCTTTTTTTTGACGCTGCTGTTTTCCGTTCCGCTGGGCATGCTTGCGGCGCAGGGGCGCATGAGCAAAAGGCGCGCCGTGCGCGCGCCGCTGTCGATGTATATCTATGTGATGCGCTCGACGCCGCTGATGCTGCAAATCATGTTCATCTATTTCCTGCTGCCTGCGGTGCTGCCGTTTCGGGTGGACCGGTTCTGGGCGGTTATTTTTGCGTTCGCCATCAATTACGCGGCCTATTTTGCGGAGATCTTCCGCGCGGGCATCCAGGCTATCCCGGCGGGACAGTACGAGGCGGCGAAGGTGCTGGGTTATACCAGGGGGCAAACCTTCCTGCGCATTATCCTGCCGCAGGTGGTTAAGCGCGTGCTGCTGCCGGTGACCAACGAGGTGATCACGCTGATTAAGGATACGGCGCTGGCCTCCACCGTGGCGGTGGTGGATTTGATGACCGTGGCCAAGAAGCAGGTATCCAGCTCGTCCTCCATAGAGCCGTATGTGGTGGCGATTTTGATGTATCTGGTACTAAACGGCGCAGCCGAGCAGCTGTGCAAGCTGGCCGAGCGCAAGCTGGATTATTACCGCTGAGGGGAGGGGCCAAGATGCTTACCGCGACGGATATCCATAAGGGGTTCGACGGGCTGGGCGTGCTTAAGGGCATCAGCCTGGAAGTAAAAAAGGGCGAGGTTGTGGCGATGATTGGCCCCAGCGGGTCGGGTAAGAGCACATTTTTGCGCTGCTTAAACCAGCTGGAGCCCGTGGACGCGGGCACGATTGCGCTGGATGGCGTAGCGATGTGCCGCATGCGCGACGGCAGGCTAAGCTATGCGGACGAGCGCACCCTGCGCGGCATTACGCTGCGCATGGGCATGGTGTTTCAGTCCTTCAACCTGTTTCCGCATATGAGCGTGATGCAGAACCTGATTGACGCGCCCATGCGCGTAAAGCGCGTGCCTAAAAAGCAGGCGGAGGAAAAGGCGCGCGCGCTGCTTGCAAAGGTGGGCCTGACGGATAAGGCGCGGCAGTACCCCTACCAGCTTAGCGGCGGGCAGCAGCAGCGCGTAGCCATCGCCCGCGCCCTGTGCATGGATCCCGAGATTATGTGCTTTGACGAGCCCACCAGCGCGTTGGACCCGGAGCTTACCCAGGAGGTGCTGGGCGTGATGCGCGACCTGGCCAGCGAGCGCATGACCATGCTGGTAGTAACGCATGAAATGAGCTTTGCCCGCGACGTGGCGGATCGCGTGATTTTTATGGAGGGCGGCCAAATTGTGGAGGAGGGCCCGCCGGAGAAGCTGTTCCAATCCCAAAATCCCAGGACAAGGCAGTTTATTGGCCTGAACTGAAAAAGCAAAACGCATTGCCCGACGAAAGAAAGCCCAGCGGCAAAACTGCCGCTGGGCGCAGGCCGTCGAAAAAGCTCGCCTGCGGCGATCTTTTCCGCCGAGGCTTGCGCCGTTCGCCTACTCGCTGCGCCTCGGTTTTATCGGCGCGCGAAGCACTGCCGTGCTCCGCGCTTGTAAAACCTCACGGCTGCGGGGCGCTAACTGCCTTCGGCAGTTGTGCCCACTGGGCACCCGCTTCCCTCCGCCCCACCGGGCGGCGAACGGCGTAAGGAAACCTTGCTGCGCAAGGCTTCCGGCCCCACCGCACATGTCGCTGGGGCCGGATTACACTTGGAGG
>ENA-UOJG01002317-UOJG01002317.1-human-gut-metagenome-genome-assembly--contig:-C47-NODE-2317-length-16569-cov-36.588410_pt1 | contig 16569 bp, 10 predicted proteins | sample MGYA00242340_ERZ723887 | MGnify/ENA metagenome assembly ERZ723887 | reverse complement strand
TGGCGGGGTAGCTCAGCTGGTTAGAGCGTCGGATTCATAATCCGGAGGTCGTGGGATCGTGGCCCACCCCCGCTACACTGAAAATCAAGGAGTTACGAAGATTTCGTAACTCCTTTTTCTTTTACCGGGAAAACAATGGGAAAACACAACTCATTTGAAAACAGCATGATACGCCACTTTCTATCACCCTTGTTTTCTTCCGCTCCACAAAATCACCAAGTATCGTGCCACATCACAACAGGCGCAAATCCGTCAGAAATCTGAAACGGGAAAACAATGGGAAAACATTTCTGTGAAAACAAGGGCTTCAGGAAGCAAACTCCACACTAGTTAGTAAAACTGCATTCCGACTTCATACCCGACCTTTCGAATAGATATCATAAGAGCCACTTTCTTGGCAATGTCCTTACTATTCTTCACAACTACTTATATTTGCATTAACCCAATATCTTTTTTAATGCATCAGTTATACGAGTTATATCATCTTCCGTGTTATCTTTTCCAAGGGAAATACGAATTGTGCCTGTAGCCAGTGGCTCATCCAAGCCGATAGCCTTTAAAACATGTGATATTTGGGTATTTTTGCTGTCGCATGCAGATCCAGTCGAGACACATATACCCAGGAAATCAAGACGATGCAATATGGCTTCACCATCAGCATTAGGAAAAGACATGCTGATATTACCAGGAATGTGGTCTACTGCACCATTTCGTTGGAATGTAACACCATTTTCCGATAATCTTTCCAATAACATGTTTTCAAGAAACTTTAAGTGACGAATATTGTGCTCCAACTTTGAAACGTTTTCTTTCAATGCAACTGCCATAGCAACAATAGCAGCAACATTCTCCGTGCCAGCACGCAAACCTTTTTCTTGTGAGCCACCATATATAAGAGGTGACAGTTCCACTCCATTCCGTTTATAAAGGAAACCGATGCCCTTAGGCCCATTGAACTTATGGGCAGAGGCTGAAAGTAGATCAACACCAAGTTCTTTCACATTAATAGGAACGTGTCCAACTGCTTGCACCGCATCAGTGTGGAATAGGCATTCGTATTCATGAGCTATTTGCACAAGTTGGGCTATGGGCTCAATAGTACCTATTTCATTATTGGCAAACATTATAGAGACAAGTTCTCCCTTTGAAAGGTTGCACAGGCTTTCCTTATGTACGATGCCAGTCTTGTCAACAGGCAGATATTCGACCTTGGCTCCTAACTTTTCTGCAAACGCACATGAATTCAGTATGGCATGGTGTTCTATTGAAGAAGTATGGATACAACTGTGCTGCAATACCGCATTTTCAACAACCCAATTGTCGCTTTCCGTACCACATGAAGTAAACACTATCTCGTCAGGATTGTCGGCTCCGATGCATTCTGCTATGGTTTCTCTTGCTTGCTTCAATGCCTTTTTCGGCTCGCGGGCAAAAGCATATGGCTGTGAGGCATTGGCATACTCTTCCTGCAAGAAAGCGGTCATCGCTTCCACGGCTAGGGCACTCATCTTTGTTGTTGCCGCATTATCAGCATATACAATATCTTTTTTCATTTTAGTCGAAAAGGTGACAACCTTCCTCTTTGAATTCTTCTATCTTGTCGAGAATGTCTTGTACTGAACAATCCATGTAATTAGCCAAACATCCCATACAATAAAAGTTTTCAATATCCCTACCTAACAATTTCTTATTAATACCAATAGTATCCTTGTCGGAAATTAGTTTTCCACAAGCGACACACTTCTTTTCTCTAATCATCTAAATCAATTATCTTGAATGTAGGCATATTCTTGCCTCTGTACTGTTCGTCTACCATACCCATCTGCTTGAGTATTATTCCGCGCATCTTAATTGCAGGTCGTAAGCAGTACTGCATGAATTCTTTCTCTTTGATGTCCTTTTCAGACCTAACATTAGGGAAGAGAAGTTTAAGGAATGCCGTTGCAATACGTTTTACAGCCTCAGTGTTTCGTGTATCGGCATTATCGGGATAATCCACAATACGGTCTACAATAGCCCTGTAAGAGGCATCGTCGCGCAACATGTGCATGATCGTTGAAAAGTATTCTGAGTTTAATGCCCAACCGGATATTTTCAAGCCTTCATTCATTCGTGGGATTTCCCATCCCTCAATAAACCCATGAATTCTGTCCATCAGAGCACTCGTCTTAAAGATAGTCGGCAGGCTTTCAAACATATTCTGGAACACATCCATTCTGTCTTGTGGTATATTGCCAAGCATCACAAAGCCAGCATCGGCGACATCGTTCTTATCACCGATCTTGACGGTTCCCTGCTCCATGTATCCCTGAAGGGTTTGTGTCATCTCGTTTGGATTGTCGAACTCTACCTTCTGTATTTCGTCAAAAGCGATGTAGTCGTGGTAAAAGACAAGACCATCTTGATGACGAGCCAAATCATAGAATAACTTTGCGCGGGTCATCTTTCCAGCAGACAAATAACCATAACGGCTCACTCCGCCAAAGACATAAGACTTACCAGTGCCTTTAGGGGCAAGTTCTATCAGGTTTAAACGCTTCTCAACGAAGGGCAGCAGACGCTTCAGCATTGCTAGTTTCTGATGCTCATCTGTATAACCCGCAGCACTATAGTCAATGGCGCCAAGAACAATGTCAATCCATTCATGAATATCAAAGTTCTTACGTACATCCTTGAAGAATTCCAAATCAATATCATAAGGGCAGAAGTTCTGAAAACTCACTAGTTTGATTTTTCCTTTGACTTTGCCATTATTTTCTGGATAACGATAACCAAGTTCAACGACTCCCCACGTTTCTTTAGCCTTAACAAGTTCATCCTTGCATTCGTCCCATACAACGGGCTCGATGATAGTATCCTTATTGGATAAAGCAAAATCAGGCAATGAGAATGTTACTTCTTGGTTTTTGATGTTGATATCAACAGATATTCGAGTCAATATTTTGACTCGTTCGCCTTCTACTACAATTCTATTTTTGATGCCTATCCAGTCTGTTTTACTAGGGATATAGCTATGAATAAAGTTTGTGATTTCCTCAACGTCGAAGTGCCCTTCTTCATCTTCAAACATCTTCAACAGCCAGTCGCGAAGGAATGACGGGAGATTTAAGGACTTGAAGAAGTTGCTCTCCTTCAGATCCTTGTAAACAACCATATCCTCAAAATAGTTTCTCAGTTTTTCTTCCATGATAGTCTCCTTTAAAAGAACTTACGTTCACTTGCTCCTTCTTTCTTTACCTCGAAGGTCAGTCCTGTGGCAATAATATTATCACCAGCATAAACATTAAGATGATAGGTACCTGCACGTTTAACCTCAGGAATGTCAAAATCATAGAAATACTTGTCTTTCACCTCAGAAGGCTGATGGACATCTCCGTTTTCGATTCTAATTGAAACATTGTCGAGTTCTTTGGAGATAAACAATCTTATCCGTGCCTTCTTCTTGAAACTGACAGTGATGACTTTACTTTCATCTGTTACTACGCAGTCTATCTTATCTTCTTTTCTCGTTACCGTTATTATAGGCACGCATACTTCCTCCAGAGTGGCTCCTCCGTGAAGTTCAACACCTGACATTCTTCCTCCTTTGAAACGGTCATAATTGGCAAGACACCAATATTCGTTTTCTTCAGCAGCATTATCAGGTTTATCGTCAAGTTCAGACACAAGACAGCACCTCCCACTATGCTCGCCTTTGTTTGAAACTTCCCATTTATTTTCCTTGTCATTTATCACGACCATTCTGGTTGCTCCGTGGTCTGACAACAGAAAGATGCGGTCGGTCTTTCCATCATTAAGTGTCTTTATCACTGAGGATATGAGCTTGTCAAGGGCCTGCAATTGCTCGGAAATATGAATAGGCTCCTTAAGATACTCATAGTTATCATCAGTAACGCCCTCGTGCATCAGGTCGTCAATATCCTTCACATCAATGACTTTAATTCCCTTCGCAGTAAAGTTGTCGACAAAATCCTTATTGAATTCTGTTATCGAAGGCAGATTACACCTGCCAATATTCACTTGCATAAAGAGATTGTTGTCATGGCATAATGCCTGAATATAGCTCAGATATTCAACGCCTAACGCATCGACAAAATATGCCTTGCAATGATTATCTATTGCTAGTTTGTCAACGTATGTTGCACGTGGTTGCAGTTTGTTATAATCCCGCTCTACAGACTGCTTCTCCACCATGTTTCTAAGTTCGTCACTTATTCTGTTGGTTACCTTGCAGTATTTGTATTCGTTGAAATAAACATTCAGCAGTTTGTCCTTATAATCGAACTTATCCAGGTAATTAGCAAGTTGCGGATAGACGATTTCCAGCACTTCCGGTAGTTTCTTCCTGTCGAAGTCTTCAGCATAACGGGATAACGTCCAGATTATCTGTTCTCTTTCCTGCGAAGACAGATTGGTGAGGTAATATAAAGCATCAGCTCCTTTCCCTATCACGCGCTTGCAGAAATCAGAGACTATTACAGTGTCATCGCAAACACCCTTCAATAGTTCTTTCCTCTCTTCATAAACACGCTTGAAATCTTTTCCCTTCCAGTTCTTTTCCAGTAGAAGGAGATAAAGATTACCGCACAGTTCGTCCACAGTGTTTGAGCGACCAATAACTTCTGAAAGATATGTTGTCGCCGGGGCTCCGTAAATCATCAGGGCGATAAACAGTGCCCACCTATCATTAGCATCGTAATCTTTAAAAGATTTCAGGCTTTGGGCAAGATTTTTTGTCCCACCAAACTTATTGTCGATGTAATTAGATAGTCCTCCATTATTAACGACTTGCAGGTAAAGATAATTCCATTGACCCTCAGTCCCCACATCTTTTGACAATCGGCTTAAATCCGTAAACTGCTGGACAAGTAGGTCAAAAGTACAACTGATCTCTTTAATGTCGGCAAGGGAGTCAGGGAAGTCGGATTTCTTATGGCTTGTACGAACTAGAATGTCATCGTCAGAGCCAATTTCCGATAATCTGTCTGCCTTGTTCAATCCTTCGGCTATTAATTCAAAGTTGGCTGAAAGTTTTCGTTCAACGAATTCGAATCTTACAGGTTTTTCGGTCTTATCAGAATCCACGACCAACACACGGTAAGAGTCAAGAAGTCTCTTGTCAAAAGACTTCTTGATTATTTCCCCACACGCCTGGCTCACAATGACCAGCTTCCCCACGGGGTTCAAGTCTACCATCGCCTTTAGAACACTAATAATTCTGCCCTTGCCTTCCAACTTTAGAAATGTCGACAAGCCAAACAGAAAGATGTTACCATCTTCTTTCGTAGTGTTGTCCATTATCTTGTCATAGCTTGGCATCATATCTGATTTGCAGAAGTCATGAGCCCACTTAACCTTATTTGCTGTTATATGATAACGTCCATATAGTTCCAGTTCATCTTCGCGGGTTGGGACATCAACCAGTTTTGGTGCATGGCTGTCGGAGTCAAGATATTTGTCTATGCTTTTAAAGACTTCTTTCAGCGTCATACTATTTCTCCTTTAATTGTCTTTTATTATCTCAATACCTACATTCATGTTGTTCTTGATGAGGCTCTTAAGATAATTCTTAACATCCTCGGCATTCATAGTGTCTATCTTGCGGAAAGCTTCCTGATATCCTTGAGTAGCGTATTCCTTCTGGGCAAGACCATTGATAACATCACGGAACATGGGGTCTCTGTCCCAATTATACGGACTGCTTGTAATGTGGCTTGACAGGTATTTCTTAAGTGCGGCAATATCTTCAGCTTCATGCCCGTTTCTTACCAGGACGACAGCCTTGTCTCCAAGTAACTTCTCACAGAAAGCTTTGTCTTTCTTGGCTTCGTCATTTAATCCGCTCCAAAATTCCTCACCAACATTCTTCATGAATTTTATAGCCTTATCAATGCTATTGGTATCTGGATTATGACTATTTATAACGGCAAAAGCCTTACTTCCTTCATCGTAAATGTTGGGCTCAATCATTAGGAGAATGGGTATTTGATTTTGGGCAGACCAGGCCGACGGCGATTCTGTGTCAGTTTTCTCCTTCCATAGATTTTTCATTTGGATAGAGCCTTGCTTCTGCTTGAAAGTGGCTACCTCTTTCTCAAGATTCTGGAAATATTCCGGCTGATCCATGGTGAAACTGCCACGTGGGAGATTCTTGAAGAGCTCTGAGATGTCATTGTCGCTGAGGCCGGACAAATAGGTAAAGCTCCCTTTCTTAAAATAGGCGATCTGCTGGCTAAGAAAATCGACGAATGATTTGCCATAAACCTTTATGTCTTCCAGTAAGGCTGGTTTTTGAGAGTCTGGAATGCTGCCTTCCTTGACAAGATGATACAGCATGTCGAGGAAGTGCTCCAAGTCGCCTACGTCGTTTTTGACCAGGGAGAAGGGGATTCTGAGCGAGTTACACCGCTCTTTTATCTTCAGCACAGCCTCACTGTAGTTCTTGCAAGTAGAGCCAAACCATTCGCTTGTAGCTTCCGCAATACCATATTCCGTGATTACTTCATCTATCTTCTCATCGGCAGTCTCTTTCTTCCATACCCAGTTGGCGGCATCTGCGTCAAATTTGTCTTTGACGGCATTGATGTATTGTCCACTATCATTCACTTTGTCTGCGAGCCGGGGAAGTTCACCGCCTTTGTATCCTGAGAGATACTGAACCATTCCATGCTGGCTGTTCTCACTGGTAATAATCACTTTAAGATCGGTGGCAAGGCAAGGCTTTTTCAGACTGATTTTTCCAATCTCGTTTGCTATATCATTATCGCTTCTTCCAGATTGGGAAGAGTCATTATTGGCAATGTCGTAATAAAGCCCGATGACTTTCTTGAGGTTTTCAACCGGCGTGGACAATTTAGACACCAACTCTTGCCCTTCCTTGGAATCAGAGAAGTACAGCAATGACCATATTGGGAACGACAGATTCTTCATATTGAACCGGATGCGCTCTCTTGTGGTTTCTATGGAAGAACATTGGCTCTTGTCGATTCTGAAAGCAGTGGAAGTAGTATTGATGAACGCCTTCTCTTCCGGCGTCATTGCCACGATGAATTTGTTGATATAGCGGCTGTTGGGAGTTATGTCCAGTTTGATGACTTCGTCTACCATTTCCTTGAACTTGTCAACGGTTAGTTCGGTACTCTGAATCTCGTCGCTCCATGACAGTTCACCGCTATTTACATATTCCTTCATCACAAAGCCAATAATGAAGGCTGTAAGATTGCACGGCAAGAAACCATAAGGTGGTTGTTTGAGGTCGTCGTAAATGTCCTTTATGGATATACGCCCGTTAGTCTCTAGGGCTTTATTTACAATACCGTTCACATAGACCTTTATCTTAGAGATAATCTCTGAAGGATATTTCTTCCAATAATCAGTTACACCCCATGCCCTATTCAAAGCATTTTCTAGGTTGGCATTCTGATTACCTTTATATTGGTTTTTAGTTTGCTCAGTTACCCCACACTCAGCACCTAATTTAAGCATGGTTGATAACCACATGGAATCTATTACATTGTAGTGTTCCAATCCGCAACTGAACCGTTTGATATCAATGCTAAACAACTCATCGTTTAAAGATTCTCCTGAAACAACATTCAGTCCAGTCAGATGAGTAGAATCATAAAGCACACAACCGCCCTTGCTGATATCGTTTCGCCAGTCTGACAGAATTCTATTGGCATAACCGGCATATTCCTCTGCCTGATCATTGTCCGTGCCCTGATAGTAAGCGGATGTTGCCTTGTCGGTAACCCACTCTTGGAACTTATCATCTGGGAGAGTATTGCGACTAAAGTCGATAAACACTATCTCACTTTGAGGATTCTTGGCAAGATGTTGCTGTATTTTCTTTGTAATATTAGCCATCTCGTTGGAAGTCCTGGCAAACGTGACAACAGCGAAAATGTGATTAGGATCTTCTACGGACTTTTCATTAGTTTTATTAATATTCTTTTCAAGTTCAGAATATGACGTATACGTCACGTTATATCGCAGGCTCAACTTTCTCGGCATTTCAAAACATTGCTTCAAATCACCTTGCTCTATTAGGTTTGAAGTTGAGACATTCTCAAACTCGCCTTTCTTCTTCTCGATTTGCGACGAGTCCATCGTACCCGTAAGAACAGAATAGATCTCGTCATTGTTGTTTATTCTCTTTTTGTACAGGATGCCGTCACGGACAAGTTTTTCGGCACATTGCACTGAACGTCCGTTGCCAAGCGACTCTGAACCTTCAAATGCAAGCGTAAGGTTCTTGACGTTCGGTTTGTAGATTTCCACATTGTCGTTGGCACTCTTGGATATGGCTTGGAAGAGAAGCACCGCCTTCAGCTCTTCTTTCTCGTCCTTATCCATATTACCGTTTTTCTCAAGACGCGGGTAGTAGTCTAGCACGTTGCGTATGTCTTGTGAGAGTCCGTCTTTGCCCATGTCATAGAAGAAGCTCCAAAGCATGTCAACGGTGAGGAACGGGTTGTCATCGTCCTCAGGACCATAATTGTCAATAAACCATTGGAATCCCTTTATATCATCGCCACGGTCGTTCTTTATGAAGTCGAACATGCTGCGCTGGTTCGACTCAAAGAATGAAGAAATCTGTTTCAACAATGCTGCTGAATACGGATGGATTGGAAGAATTGCCTTCAGCTCATCGTCTGTGATGTTGGCAAAATCCCTGACAACTTTGCGAGAGTCTGTAGTCCGCTCGCACAAGTCTGGCAATATCTCGTCATCCCATTCGTCTCTTATGGTCTGGTCATCACTCTTCTGCATAGCTGCTCCCATCAGCTGGAAAGCGGTGTTGTCCGGCAGTTCTATCTCGCAGGTGGGCTTGCAGAAGCGGTCAATAATTTTCTTCCGGTCGTCGTTGGAAAGACCATCCAACTGTTTAGGGTCTTTGTGAACGACAAGGATGAAGCAGACGGGCGTCGTCTCGCTTAACTCCAACAACTCCTGAAAGCCAGTCAGATGATGGGCATTGGAATTAAAGTATTCAGTAAACTCATCCCAAATGAAAACGATGGCTTTTAGTTTGTTGGCAGATATTATCTGCTTGATCCAATTGCCCAATCCCTTTGAGTCCAAAGAAAATGCGCGTATCTGCTTTTCGTTTGCGACCTTGAATATCTTGCCCATAAGGTCAAGCAATGCATTATCCTTATATGTGGACAGGTCCTGTATAATGGTGTCCACGTTGTCACCATTGAACAGCTCCCTGTAGCTGCCTTTAACAAACACGGAGAAACTTGCCTTGTTCTCCTCGTCGGAAAGATACTCAATTACCGCATCTTTCAATGCGAGCATGCCGGAAGCATCATCTATGCCAACATCCTTCAATGCATTGGAGATGCTTTCTTGTATAGTCAGAAACAAGTCGTTGTCGCCATTGATGGATGAAGAGCCATAGCGATGTACCGTCAATATCTTTCCCTGACTTTTGACACTTGCAAATTTTTTATACAAGTCCCGATCAAGTTTAAACTGCTCAAAATATGCCTTTGTCTCATCCCCTGAAGCCTCCAAAAGATGCTGAAGCGTCAGAACAGCGTGCGACTTACCAGTTCCATAAGCACCATCAACCCAGATATTTAGCTTCTGTTGACGGCTAAGAACAGCAACAGTGTCTTTAAGTAATTTGACAAACGACGGATGTGGATAAAACTTTTTCCACAGATCGGGATTATGTCTGATTACGTTAGGATTGACCGCTGGGAAATATTCCGGGTCAATATTGAAATAATGACGGTAGGTGTTCATAATGGTTGCGTTTTTATTTCTTTAGCAGGTTTAGCACGTCCTTTGAAGTCTTGTCATCATGCAGATTGATATTGTCTAGACCAAGCGTGAAGGACGAGGATATGTAGTCGGGATAGTTAGTAGACAATCCCGTGATTATTTTCTTCATGTCATCTTTGCAGATACCGAATATCTGCATGGGGCTTACTCCGTCTCTGTCAACATTCGTGTTGGCAAGGTCGGTAAGGGTGAAACGGTAGTAGTCGCCACATGCCTCGGCAAAGCGGTAGAGGCTGTAAAGGATGACCTCAGGGTTAGGATTGCGCCATGAAGTGCGCTCAAAACAATATCCACCCATCTCTTTTGAAGCTTTTGAACTGGTTCCGAATCCTACTTTATTAAAAGGTAGCAATGAAACTCGTTTGAGTGCACTCGGTATAGACTTTTGAGCACTATTGCTTACTCCATCAGTAGAGATCAAAATGTTCACCATTGAACTTTGGGGTATCGGTGTATTGAAATCGAAATGACTAATGAACCAACCTATTTCTGGCGTTTGTGCGAGATTTGCCAGCATTAATGCCCAAAGGCCTTCTTCTTGGAGCCCATTTCGCATTAACATATTACCAAGTTCGGTTTGAACATCTCCATCTATGACTCCGGCATCTCTCAGAAATCGATTAAATGCCGGTATCTGATTATTACCCAAAGTGTTTTCTGTTTTGAATTTTTCTCCTAGTTGAATATACTGCTGAAACCATTCCATCTTTGGTCCATGAGCAGCATAACAGTCTAACGATTTTTGTTTCATATTTTTTCCTAATCCTTTTGATAACCATAGAGATTTGTAAACATAGCAGCCAGTGTCAATATTTAGGCATTGACCACAACGAGTACAATTATTTGAAATCCTAATACTATTATCTTCAAAAGAAAGATTGCCAAATTTACAGTTGGCCTCACAAACTCGACATCCCACACAATAATGACTTTTCCGAAAGACCTTTCTAACATTCTTCATAAAAAGAGTTCCTGAATTTGTAGTATCATTTTCTATTGTTGCCTGAGAATATGCGCCACTTTCCCCGACAGGTATGACAGCAATACTGTAAACCTTTCCTTGATTCTTAATTCTGACCGTATTTGGATTTTCAGAAGGCATAATTTCCCCTAAAGTTTTTATCCATTGTCGCCATGCGTCGTTTCTATTCTTAAAGTGAATTGTCAACTTGCCTTGTACAACAGATTCACTATAATCTTTAGGGGCAATGTTTAAATCACGTCCATTCTTACGTGCTTTCCAACCATTGTTTTCCACATAGCTTTGGAGTTCCTTTGGGGAATGGCTATAAGTTGAATTATCTTCTCGTATAATATCTAATAATTCTGTTGTCTGTTCTTTGTAAAATGTATTATTAAAATAATCATTACGATTTGTAGACATAGGGCAAACTAAACAACCTGCTCTTGTATTTCCATGCTTATATGCATCATTGATTCTGAGATTATTACTGTAGAGATATAGGTACACCTCTGCAGAATTCCAATGAAGTATCGGATTGCAGCTATATTGTCCTTTATGCTTTGTTCCATACGATACGTAATCGTATCCGCTCCTCCTCAAACTTTCATCTGCACGCACCCCAACAAAAGCCATTTCGGTAAAAGACGTCTTGTTAAGAAGTCTTCTTAACGTTAAAAGTTGCGGTGTCGTTTTATGTACGCTACAGCACCATCTAATAGTAGAAGTAGGTGGTCCAAACTTTCTCCATGACTCTGTCGGCTTAAACTTAGACCTTGCTACAAAAAACTTAATTGACCTTTTTTCGCATTCTTTTTTAGTAAAATCAATGGCCTTATAAGTGTCGGGGAATTCCATACCTGTATCTCCAAAGACCACAACGAAACTATCGTGGGGCAATGCTCTTTGAACAATATCTAATGTAACTTCACTATCTTTCCCACCACTAAAGGAAACGTGGAATATGTCAACAATATTCTTATACTTAATAAAGGTATTGTAGACCTTCTTTATAGTTTCGGATGCAAGTCCTTCTATAATATTCTTGTTCTTAGAAACCATGGCTTTAATATCTACAGGTTTCAATTTCTTTTGCTTAAATTCAGCATCAATTATCTTGATCTGTGGCTTCTGAAAGAAGGTGCCGCCAGTTACTTGCGCTATTACCTTACCCTTATAGATATAGTTGTTCGCCTCTGCCCACATAATCGGAGCAGAGTCATTTTTGTCATAATCAAAATATTTATCGAACCCCAAAATGTCCAGTTCTCGATAGTAGACAGGACGTGGCTCTTTACTGAACTGCTGATGAGTGCTGTTCAGTAATAATCCGCCGGTTTCCGGGTCCCATGTATATGCGTACATTTTATTTACTCCTTAATTTTTTACGGATGGAACGGGTCTTTTTGATTATGTCGCCTACATTTCCAAGCCGTCTCTGTCCGATAAAAGATATATCATACAAGTATTCTATTGCCTCTTGTTGGGTTAATTCTTTGTTCACCTTTGCCAATGTATCGGCCATTACATCGTCAAACGTCAACGCAGAGTTGCGTTTTTTTATGGCTCCCAACGTACTGCTCATGCCAAAGTTATTGTGCATCAAACAGAAAATTTTACTATGGTTGAATACAAAACTTTCCAGAAGAAACTCATTCCATGGAAAACCGCAAGCAGGAAATAGCAGGAAGCTTTTTATTCCGCTTATTGGAATATATTCTCCTTTGCAATAGCCGCTTATGGCTCTGTCCGTATCCTCAATGTTGAATTTCACGTTTGATTTTGAAACGAAGTTGGAAGAGTTTGTCCTCACACTGTATTTCAGCAATTCACCAATGTATGGGTTAATATTGGTGTTGAGTTCTGTCCCAATATGTTTTACATCATCAATCGTGTAATTCTGATGATGTTTTGCAAAACTACTAATCACGCCCTTAGCATCAATAACATGACCATTAAAACATATTACATTATTGTTGAAATAGTATTTGCCATCAAGCTTAGAAGATAACGCTTTACGTATACCAATATCTCCAAATTGCTCATTATAGTCGATAACGTCAGGTGCGATACTCTTAATGTATTCTAACAGTTCAGGCCAAAGTACATAACCAGCACGTAAAATTTCCTTGTCAATCACGCTAGAGATTTTTGTAAGTTCTTTTTCTGTGATATGGAAATTACTAATATGGATTTTACCTTTCCCGCGTCCACAATTAACAAGTATACCAGAGTTGAACTGGAAGGCATGCAACACGGCATCTTCTGGAAAATTAGGAAAAGCATCCAATACTTCATCCTCGGTAACAATACCACCTTGTTCCTTCACGTAGTCCAAAACAACTTGCTCTATATTTGGTTTAACTTTTTCCTGAGTGGAAATGTAGTCACAATGAAAGAACCATCCATAATTGTTGATATGCTTTAGATAGCTTCGAAGCATGTCAACATTAAGAATCTGACTATCAAGGAAATCTCTCTTAAATCTATCATTTATAATTTCAAAGAAGACACAGCTATCCCCACCTAAAAATCTATCTTGAATGTAACCGACTATCTGATTCTTTAGATCGTCCGAAATCATCTGTTCTGGCATATACGCTGTTTTATCGTATAACACAGAATGCTTCTTGATGGAAGAGATTAATACATCATCACTTACATCGTCCAATGAGATGCCACTAATATCTTTATATGCATTTCTGAACTTTCGCTTGTCAATAGAAGAAGTCAATCTCATCCCATTGCGGAATTTTCGTTTAAAGACTTCTACAATAGTTTCCTTGCGTAAAGACACATAGAAATCGGGACTTAAAGCGAAGTCGCAATCAACATCGTATGAAGACGAATCTTGTATTGCAAGTTCAGAATAGCCAAGAGGGAACATTCTGCTTGCTGTGCCAAGTATCTTATTAAAAGACTCCCTATTGTTAATATATAAATCACACATATCAATAAAAACATGGCTAGGATTACCAAAAGTTGAATCGATATCAGTAAGCAAATTCTTTATTGTTGACATTTGCATGCTGATGCCATTTTCATTGCGAAATGTGTCACTAATACTTACGCCCATGGCAGTCATCCCATCGCGTAGCCTTTTGGATAATTGCCTAACGGCATCAGTTCTCCCCACAACGCCTTTAGACACTTTTTCGTAAGTGTCTATCAAAAGTGCAGTCTCATACTTGTTCCAAGACTTGTTTATCTGAGGAGAGTCCATCTATACTGTTATTTTTTTGTTTAGGGAGAAAAAGAAAGCGTACCGACTTCCTTCACGTCCCCAATCTCTGGCAATCTGACAAAAAGCCAATACAGTAGAACGAAAGGAAGGGGTACGCCTATACAGGCGTATCCTCATCCTATGATGTTTACTGTATAATATTTGTCAGATATTTTGAGATTAGAACATCATCGAATTAGATACGAAATCCATTCACCCACAAAAATTTGCCAAAGGTATATAGCCCCGACACGGCAAAGTTACTAAAATTGGTCTACATTAAGAAAAGAAAACGCATTTATTTTTGAAAATGCATTCATTCTATTGAGTTCCGTTTTTCATTATTCTGATCTGCAACTAAGAAGAATTCTGGATAGCGAATGATTTATTTGGCATTTTGTATGTTGGTCATTTCCTTTAAGCATTATTGATGTAACAATGCTCAGACCACTTACAGACCACGCAGAGGTCTTAACAGACCTCATAGAAATTCTAAAATATCCTAATAGATAAGAGGTTATCTATGCGCTATAGTGTTAAATCAAAAGTAAATGCTTATTTTTGTAGACAATATCGTTGAAGCCGACCCTGCAAAGAGCCTACTTTTTTAGTATGAAGCAATTGATTAGACATGGATAAAAAGGAAAGAGAAGCCATCAGACAAAGGAGAGATGAAGCCATTGCGTTTGTGTCTGCCGAGATGACAGGGAAAAAGAAAAGGTATGCCGCCTTCGTAAAGGAGATTGAGGGCACTTCTTTGGAAGGGGGCGCACCGGGAATGGAGAAGCTGTGTGCTTTGATGTCGAGATGCCTTCCACAAGATTGCAAAACGATGCTTGAAACTGCCTTCCGCGTCTTCTTCGGTGATGGCATCGGAAATGAACTTGAAGACGCATTCAATGCCAAGAACTATGATAACCTTGCCGGGGAGTGTGTCGTCAACCGTAGAACCATTGCGGTCAGCTTTGACGGGAACATATCAGTTACCGACAAGAAAGAGAAACCGTTCGATGGGCTGTATCTGGATATGGAGGAATATGAGAAGCTGAAAAACAGCATTCCGCCGATGATGCGGCAATCATTTATCGATACTTTGTCCTTTATGTTTGAGACAGAGGCGGAACTAAAGGAATACATGACGGCCATGAACAATTGCATCATGTTCCTTTACGTAGTCTTGGGCGTAAACGTCCCGACCATGTTCGAGAATCTGCGGACGATCGTCCGTGAAGAAAAAGACGAGACAGCCATCTTCGCCTACTACTATATATTCAAAGACAGGGGACTGCAGAAAGTGGCCAAGCTGCTGCCGTCCATTTTGCTGACCGGCGAGGCAGGATACCCGGGACTCGGGATATTCAGTGGGATCATCGGCAATATTGTCTCTGCCTCTACGGCCATAGGTATTCATGACAAAAGCTCATGGAGGGAAGTGATGGATGAAACAGACAGTGATGATTTGTGGAAAGAGGTGGCTAACGCTCTGCGCTATGCCGAAGATAACCACGGGCAGAAGAAAGAGTTGGTGTCATTGGAAGACATGCTGAAAGACGACACACACGGAGAAATCATGCTGGCGATAGGACAGTTCACAAAAGAGTATGACGAGTCTATTGCCATGGCCTATCTGCTCATAGCACTTGAAAGGACCAGCTGCATGAAGAAACATTACCCCTTCTCCACCTTTGTTGAAGCTGTCAACAAGCGGTTTGGAAAAGAATACACCTATCAGAAAGCACAAAGACGCTACAGTGAAATCAGTAGCATGCCCGGCATGCTGAAGGAGAATAAGAGCAGCATGAAGAAAGCTAAGAAGATCATTGAGGAATGGAAGGAGGTATTCCTCAACTGCAACGCCGGTGATTCTTGACGGCCAGCAACATGCCATTATACATATTTTACCAAGAGGGATAAGCAATGGACTCACAGAGACTCCATTGCTTTTTTTGTGGCTGTATAAACTGTACAGAGGCTCAATGACATTCTATTTTTTGGTACAAAAAATTAAAGTGCTTTTCATTGTACCAAAAAGCCCGGAAAAGCCTGTTACCTTTGCAGCGAAATTTAATCTTATTACTACCACATGAAACATGTATTTACTTTCGAGACTTTATTGCAGACACCTGTCTGCATGATGACCGGAGAGCAGCTCGCTTTCCTTGTAAGTAACCTGCCACTGCTCAACAAGCAAGGTAACAAAGCATCCTCGGATGAGGAGTCAGCGAAGCCGCGCCGGCTGGTGTACGGCATCAAGGGCATTGCTGACACCTTCGGCTGCAGCATCCCCACCGCCAACCGCATCAAGAAGAGTGGCGTCATCGATGATGCCATCACGCAGGTGGGGCGTAAGATCGTCGTGGATGCTGACCTGGCACTCGAACTGGCGGCAAACGCCAAAAAACAAGGAAAGGAGGTGGCGTCATGAGTGAGAAGCTTCAAAACAGTCAGAACTCCACGGGTGGAGGAAACACGGAAGGCGGCAGTACCGACCGCTATATCCGTGTGCGCACCGACTACTACAAGATTGTGGAAAAGCGGCCCAAGGGGGATTGTCCGTGGCAGGCGGATGCCGCTGCCTAACCAAAGAACT
>ENA-UOJG01002312-UOJG01002312.1-human-gut-metagenome-genome-assembly--contig:-C47-NODE-2312-length-16596-cov-44.692824_pt1 | contig 16596 bp, 15 predicted proteins | sample MGYA00242340_ERZ723887 | MGnify/ENA metagenome assembly ERZ723887 | reverse complement strand
TCCGCTCTTATGTTTTCACCGCGAAATTCTCTATCCCTCGCCAATCATACGCGAACAATATTACACCCTGTCGGAAACTGGGAAAGCTTTTCCTCATTCAGTTCCCGCGTTGTAATAATCTGTGTTGCCACATCAAGCGGAGCAAGATGAATGATAGAGGTTGAAAAAAACTTCTCATGGTCTGCCAATACATAACACTCATCGGCACACTCGATCATCAGTCTCTTGCCAGAAAGCTCCTCAATATTATGCACAAAAAAACCGTTTGGCCGTACAGAGTCAACACCCAAAAAAAGTTTATTTACCTTAAGTTGCCTCCAGATGTGTTCAGCAAAAGTTCCGACCGTCGAATAGTGATTAATCCGTACACGGCCACCAACCATAACCAACTCAATATGCGGGCTTTGGGTTAGAATACAGGCACACTCCAAATCATTCGTAATAATAGTAATAGGAAATTCAATACTCGACAGGAGTATCGCCAACTCTCGCACGGTAGAAGAGGAATCAAGTATGATTGCATCGTCCGGCTTAACAAAGCGCTTTGCATAAGCCGCAATTTGTCTCTTTTCCTCCGCATTAATTGAAATGCGCGCAGTGTAGGGAATCTCATATTCCGTCTCCTGCTCTTCAATCGCTTTAGCTCCACCCCGAACACGTTGAAGCAGCTTCTGATTATCTAGATAAGCGAGATCTCTCCTCATGGTAACAGGCGAAACGTCAAATTGACTGCATAGATCAGAAAAAGAAACTATCCCCTGAGCATTCACTGTATTCAAAATATCTTGATATCGCTTTTCCTTCATAAGCACCTCAAATGATATTTTTTGTAACAAAAAATCAAAAATGGGGAACTTTAAGTATTGTACCATGAGTTTTCCCAATGTCAAGCAGTTTGTTGTTCCCGTATGTCAATGATTTGTTAAATCTTTTGCGCTTATTTTTCAGACCAAAGGCCTTTTCCGTAACCAAGGGTCTCGCCTTGATCAATAATAACCGCGGAGCCCTTCATGGCAGATGCCTCATCACTGGCAAGAAATGCAACAAGATTAGCAATTTCTTCCGGACGCGAAACCTGCCCCATCGCGTGCAGCGCAGCCTGCGGATTTTCTTCCTCGCTGAGTTGACGTTCCAGCAGTGGCGTAAGCATATTACCAGGGCAGACAACATTGATACGGATATTATCCTTTGCATGATCCAGCGCAAGCGCTCTTGCAAAAGACACCACGCCGCCTTTACTGGCAGCATAACTGGTAAACCCTGGATCACAGACATTGTTCCAGTTGGAGCCCGTAAAGACAATTACACCGCCCGGCTGTTTAAGCATTTGGGTAACCGCATACTTGGCAGCAAGGAACATGCCGTTGAGGTTAATGTTAATCACACGGTTCCAATCTGCAAAGCTCATCTGAGCAACCGTCTTTGGCTTATCAATAATGCCGGCGTTGGAATGAAGAATATCCACCCGTCCCTGTTCTGCCACCACAGTTTCAAATGCTGCCTTAACAGAATCTTCGTCGGTAACATTGCACACCACAAAATGAACGTCACCCACTCCGCTCAATTCCGCCACTGTCTTCTTCCCAGTCTCTGGATTGATATCAAAAATATATACCGTTGCGCCCTCAGATAAAAATCTGGTCACGCTGGCCTTACCAAGGCCGGATGCTCCACCCGTTACAACGACGATTTTGTCTGTAAATCTCATGATCCGCACTCTCCTTATTATATTATTTCATTTCAAAGACGCGCGTAAGATCCGAAAAGAGCGTTTTGTACTTTGCAAAAGCTGCATCATAAACTTCACGATACTGGGGGTCTGGCTCATACACCTTGTCAACAACAACCATGCTTTCGCACGCCTGCGTCACATCATCAAAAATGCCGAGTCCCTTGCCCCCAAGGATCGCCGCGCCAAGCGAAGCCGCTTCTTTGCACTGCAGGGTTACGAGGCGGCAACCGGTAATATTCGCTTTGAGCTGATTCCAAAAGTCGCTTCTTGCTCCTCCGCCAAGCGAACGAATTTCCGACACTTGGATTCCCATTGCTGTGAGTGCTTCAATATTTCGTCTCAAAATAAAGCCGAGGGATTCCATAATCGCACGCACAAAATGCGCTTTTTTATGCGTTAGCGTAAACCCATAAAAAACGCCCTTTGCGTTGGAGTTCATATCAGGCGCCATTGAGCCGGAAAGATGCGGCAACATAACCATACCGTCACAACCGGCCGGCGCCTTAGCTGCCTCAGCGTCAAGAAGTGCAAAAGCAGACTTGCCCGTAAGCTCTTCGGTGCACATTTCAAGTTGGCAGAAGTTATCCCGGAACCATCTAAGATTCATACCGCCGCTTGTAAAGGTGTGCATCATATAAGTATCGCAAATTGGGAAATAGTGGACCGGCATATCCTTATTGGAAGCGTAGGTCAACTTGTCCGTAATTGCGCAAATCGCCATTGCAGCACCAATGTTTTCAGAAAACAGTCCCGCATGCACGTTTCCAACACCGATCGCACCGGCAGCCTGATCCAGCGCGCCTGTGCAAACAACGGTTTCCGTCCCCATCCCAAGTTCCTCCGCAATCTGCGGGAGCAAGGAGCCGACCGCGTCCCCCGACTCTCGAATTTCCGGAAGCATGTCCTCTGTAATGCCAAGCACTTCCAGCATCTCGGGCCAATATTTTTTTGTAGTGATATCCCAATAGGTGGTTGACGTTAAAAGGGAACATTCTGAAACATATTTTCCCGTCATTCGATAAATAATGTAGTCTTCCAACAGAATGATCTTCTCTGTTCTGTCAAAAACAACCGGTTCATGTTTGCGAATCCAAAGCACCTTTGAAGCAGGCCAACAGGGTTCAAAGCTCACCTGCCCGCACACTTTGTAGCAAGTTTCATTTCCAAAACGATTCTGCAAAAATTTTGCCTCGTCCTTGCCCCTGTTGTCCATCCAGACAATAGCCTTACGCAGCGGTTTTCCATCCCGTCCCATAAACAGCATCGTCTCACCCTGGCAGGAGAAGCTAATGCTTCGGATGGCCTTCAAGTCACACGTTTCTGCAATTATTTTCAGCGCCTCTTTCAGCGAATTCCAATAGACATCAGGCTCGACTTCTACAAAATCCGGTTCAGGGCTTTCCAGCGAATACTCAATACCCGCTTCAGAAATCTGTCTGCCCTGTCGGTCAAAAACAACAGCTTTGAGTGCAGTTGTTCCAAAATCAATTCCCAAAAGATACTTTTCATTCATCGGTAACTACCTCCTAATGCTATCTGTACCCAACAATCACGGGTGCGGGGCGCAGCTCCAACTGACAATCGCCTCTTCATCGCCGATATTAAACAGCTTATGCCCTGTTTTCGGAGGAATCAGTAAAGCATCGCCCGCTTCCAGCTCGTAGTAGTTGTCATCTTCCGGGAAATAGCAAGCTACATGTCCCTTTACGCAGAAGAAAACCTCATCTGCAACTTCATGGCCCGGGTCCAGTGCTCCAATTTTTCTCGGAGCCAAAATACTTAGTCCAAACGTGATTTTTTCCGTGCGAAAGTAGTTGCGGCAAAGTTCGTCCCCCTCGAAAGATATTCTTGCCTGCTTTTTTGTCATAATAATTCCTCGTTTTTCCATAACGACTCCTTTCTTATCCTATATACCTCTTTTTGCTACCCCGAACGCTTTCGCAATAGATGCGCCGCACGATAATGATCATTTTCGTCACTGTATCGACCATTATCATTACATATAATAAAATATTTTTGCCTGGTTGTCAAGTTTATTGTTTAAATAATTGACATAGCGGCCAATTATTGTTCACATTATTGCAGCATATTGTTCGTTTTTTGTTTATTTGGTCAAATTTTTATTCTTATGTTCAAAAACCTTGACAATATTGATCGATGACATATAATTATTGCCACAGAAAGGGTGAACTTATGGCCATTTTTGTTCAATGATGTTCATTCTTGATTCCAATTCATTTCAAGTTTGTACAGTGGAGGTAAATGATGAAGAATAATCCGAATCTCATTGTTATGCTGACTCATAACGATGTAACCGTTTCCAACGCACTAGAGGTTTTTGAAAGCTGTAAGGATTTAAATGTTCAGCACTGGGGATTCAAAAATGTTGGTTTGCCCGTGGAGCAGATGAAGCAGTTGGTCAACGCGATGAAAGCCGCTGGAAAGACTACCTATCTTGAGGTCGTCACCTATGATGAAGCTTCCTGTTTGGCCGCGGCACAGGTTGCAGTGGACTGCAAGTTTGACGTTTTGATGGGCACTGTGTACTATGATTCGGTATTCGAGTTGCTGAAGAAGGGTCACATCACCTACAGCCCATTTGTCGGAAAAGTCTACGGAAGTCCTAGCGTTTTAGAGGGTGAGTTTAGTGAAATAATTGATAACGCCAAAGCAATGATGCGCAAGGGCGTTGAAGTCTTTGACATCCTCGCCTATCGTCATAAAAACGGACAGGCTCTCGCCTACGAATTTTGCAAGAATGTGGATGCCAAAATTTGCATCGCCGGCAGTATTGCAAGCTACGAACGTATTGACGTTATGTTTGACATCCGACCTTGGGCCTTTACGATGGGAAGTGCCCTGTTCGAAAAAAAGTTTGTTCACAATGGCAGCTTCCGCGACAACCTGAAGGCGGTCGCTGATTATATGTCAAAACACTGAGTCGGCATTTTACCTACTCAACAAAAGTCAAAAAAGGAGAACAGCCATGAAAGAACTAAGCAGAGAAGCTACCAAGCACTATGACGTAATCGTGGTCGGCGGCGGTCTTGCAGGCGTCTGCGCAGCGGTTTCTGCAGCACGGCATGGTGCGAAAGCAGCCATCATCCAGGATCGTCCCATGTTCGGTGGTATGTCCAGTTCCGAACAGCGTCAGCATGTTGTTGGCGCAAGCTGCCACAACACAAAAAAAGATGTCGCCGAAACTGGTATTATCCACGAAATTCTGCTTGCAAACAAGGCTCGCAATGAGCGTCAGGCTTATGTCATCTGGGATTCGGTTGTTTGGGAAATCGTACACTATCAGCCCAATCTGGACATGTACCTGAATACCACATACATTGCCTGCCAGGCGGACGGCAAAAAAGTCACCGGCATCACCTGCTATCAAATGACGACCGAAACTACATATCATTTCACCGCTGAAGTTTTTGTTGATGCCACCGGCAACGGCACGCTCGGAAGATTCTCCGGTGCGGATTGGCGTAGCGGAGAAGAAGGCCGAGACGAATTTAACGAGCCCAGCGCGCCTGAAATTCCGAACAATGATACTCAAGGCTCTACCATGATGTATAAAGCGATGGATTACGGCGAACCTGTCAAGTTCGTCTCTCCAAAGTGGGCATACAAACTGGATGAAGAGTACCTCAAATACCGTCCGCACGGCAAGGGCGTATTCGGCGTTCTGGACGGCGGTGAACAGGTCGATGGTTACGACGGTCAAGGCTCCGATGACGCCAATGTGCTTCCTCAGTTTTCAGCTTGGGTTGCTGGTCATTGGTGGAATGAACTGGGCGGCAAGCATCAGGATATCATCGGTCAAAGCGAGGAAATTCGCGACGAGCTGATGAAATACATGTTCGGTATCTGGGATCATATTAAGAACTCTGCCGACCACGGCGCCTCCAACTATGATTTGGAGTGGGTTGGCTGGCAACCCGGTTGCCGCGAAAGCCGCAGATTTGAAGGCGACTATATGTTGACCGAAAACGATGTTCGCAACCACCGCATTTTTGATGATGCTGTTGCCTACGGCGGTTGGCCCATGGACAAACACGTTACTGGCGGTATCGCTGCCCCGAACGAACTCCCTGCCCGTTTCTTGGCAGTTTCTGACGGCATCTATACGATCCCTTACCGTTGCTACTACAGCCGCAACATTGAAAACCTGATGTTTGCCGGTCGCGACATCAGTGTCAGCAGTCTCGCTTTCGGTTCTACTCGCGTAATGGCTACCTGCGCAGTCGGCGGTCAGGCCGTCGGTACCGCGGCAGCCTTAGCTGTCAAATACGGCATCACCCCGAGAGAAGTCGGCCGTCAGCACATCAAGGAGTTGCAGCAGGAACTCATCAAGGATGACTGCTTCCTCCCCGGCTACCAGAATGAAGACCCCAACGACCTTGCTCGCGGCGACAAGGTTCGAGTTACCGCCACCAACTATCTGCCTGGTTGTGAACCTGAGAATGTTGTAAGAGGGCTCCCCCGCGAATACGAGGGCAAGAGCAACATGTGGCAATCCTGCGGCCTGGATAACGCCGTTCTTACGATGAACCTCGGCGAAAAGAAAAGCGTCAAGGAAATGCATATCATCTTTGACAGCAATCTCAACCGTGAAATAATGTGTTCTATCTTTGAAACCAACACTTGCAAGCAGCCCCGCCATACTCCTGTTGAGTTGGTCAAGGACTTTGAAGTCACCTTCTATTGCAATGATGAAGTCGTTGATCAGCGTCAGTACAAGGATAATTACCAGCGCCACAATATCATTGCGGTTAAGCAGGATGGTCTTGAAGTTGATAAGATAAGCATTAAGGTCAATTCCACCAACGGTACAGAAAACGCCCGCATTTTCGAAGTCCGTCTGTACTAATTCCTGTGCACGCAGTCTCTTCACCGCTCCGTGCGGAAACGCACAGGCGGTGAGAAAAAGCAAAACAGAAAGGAGCTTTTTATTATGATTAAAGTCGCAATCTGTCAAATGGGTGCCAGCAAAACCTCCAAGGAAAACCTGCAGACCATCACCAATATGGCCCGTAAGGCCAAAGAAGAGGCCGGGGACAAACTGGATGTCATTGTTTTTCCCGAGTACAGCTACTTCGCCCCCGACCAACAGAGCGAATCTCAGATGCCCGAAAATATTCCCGGTGATTTTTCCAATGCAATGTGCGCGCTGGCAAAAGAGCTTAATGTCAACCTTATTCCCGGCAGTTTCATGAGACTCGCCCCCAGCGGCAAATATTACAATACCCTTATGTTTATTAACCGTCAAGGTGAGATTGTTGCGAAGTATGACAAGATTCACCTTTTCAACGCACTTGGCTGTGACGAAGGTGCCAGTGTTGAACCGGGCAATGCCCCCTGTGTGTTTGATACTGAATTCGGGCGCGTTGGCATGATGGTCTGCTATGATCTCCGTTTTCCTGAGTTGGCACGCGGCATGGTGCAGCAGGGCGCCAACATTCTGTTTGTTCCCGCCATGTTCCCTGGCGGCGATACACTTCCGCCGCGCACCGATCACTGGGACAGTCTTGTTAACAGCTGCGCTCTGCTTAACCTGACGTACACTGTTGCTGTCAACCAGTATGGTCATGTATACGATGCCATTCCCTTTGGCCGTTCCCGCGTCCTTGATCCATGGGGCACCGTTATCGCACAGTGCCGCAACTGCGAGGACATTGCGTTCGCAAACATCGATCTGGACTATCAGGAGAAGATTCGTACCGGCGTTGCGTCCTGGAATAACCGCCGCCCTGACGTTTATACCTTAAAGTAATTCCTTCGCTTCCCTCTTCTTAATTTTCATACAGTTGCAAATCCAACCAGAATCAAGCAAGTAAGCAATCATTAAGGAGGATTTTAAAATGATCAGCAAAGAAGTTTATGAAAAGGCACTAACCACAGACCCTGCGCAGATCGGTCATCACATTCAGGGCGGCTTCATGCATCCCCGCATCAAGCCCATCGATGAGAACATGAAGGTTCTTGGCCCCGCATTTACCATCCGCCTTCCCGGCACCGACAACGACATGCTCTATTACGCCATGAAGCGCGCGCCTAAGGGCTCCGTCATCGTTATCGACAGAATGGGCGACGACCGCTATGCCTGCTGTGGTGAAATGGTCGCCCGCTCCGCCATGTCCCTCGGTATGGCCGGCATTGTCATTGATGGTCCAAACACCGACACACTCCCCATCAAGGCACTTGGTTTTCCTGTCTTTTCCACCGGTCGCGCTGCCGTTACCAACACCCTCAAAGGCATTGATGGCGAGTACAATGTCGACATCTGTTGCGGCGGTGCCGTCGTTCATCCCGGCGATATGATCTACGGTGATTGCGATGGTGTAATCGTTGCTCCCGCCGACCGCTTTGAGGCGCTTGTTGAGGCTGCCTGCGCTCACGATAAAGAAGAAATCATGTATCGCGAAGTTATCCGCGACGGCAAGACCCTTTGCGATATCGTTAACATTGAAAAGGCGGTTGAAACGGATACCGCAGCTCTGCTTGGCTCCATACACACGTTCTAATCGAGTATTCCCCCCTCTACGGAGCGGGAGAAACATTCGTTTCTTCCGCTCCGCACACCTAACGCGATCGATACAATCTATCTGAAACAGGAGGATTTTCACATGAAGAAGTTTCTTTCGCTTGCGCTCGCACTGATTACCGCACTCTCCCTGACGGCCTGCGGAGATAATCCCTCTGATAATACTCCGACTGACGATGAAGCCGTTCAGACTGTCACCCTTAAAATGGGACATAAAATGTCCGAAGATTCCCTTGACGGCAAGGCTTTCCAGAAGTTTGCCGACCTGGTCTACGAAAAGTCCGATGGCTCGGTCAAAATCGATCTTTACCCCTCTTCTCAGCTTGGTGACGGTTCCGCTCAGGTTAACAATGTTCTCCTCGGCTCTCAGGACATCTACGCAGAGAGCTATAGTGAGTGGGTTGGTGTAACTCCGCTTGCCGATGTCGGCGGTTCTGTTCCTTTCCTCTTTACTTCTGAGGAAGATTATTTCAATCTTGTCCGCGGTGATTTTGGCAAGGAGCAGCTTGCCGCGCTCGAGGCTGGCGGTGTAGTGGAGTTGAACACCGCGCGCAACTGGATGCGCCCCTATCGTGTGCTCTGCACAACCAACAAGAAGATCGAGTCTCTGGATGATCTCAACGGTCTGCGCCTACGCACTTGGGAGAACGCCTCCTACATGACCTGCTGGGACAACCTTGGCACCAAGCCTATCGTTATCGGTTGGACCGACACTTATCTGGCCCTCTCTCAGGGGACGGCTGACGCGGTGACTTCCCCCGCCTCCTCTGTGGAACAGATGGGCTTTTATGAGGTTGCTCCTTATGTTGGAAAATTCAATGAATTCCCGCAGGAAATTGCCATTTCAATGAACAAAGCCAAGTTCGACAGTCTGAGTGAGTCGCAGCAGCATGCCCTGATTGACGCCGCCAACGAGGCTGGCAAGTACGCCGTCTCCATTCTTAGCGACGAGTTGGATGCCAGCTTCGAGCGCATGGCGGCCGCTGGCGCTACCGTCTATGACATTGACACCACCACTTGGCGCGAAGCTCTTGCTGACATTTATAAGCAGATCGAAGCCAGCGGCGGCTTGCCGACCGGTCTTTGCGAGTCTTTGGGTATCAAGTAAGAGAGCCTTTTCCCCCTGCGTGTATAACTCCAGCAATTTGCCCAACACCGGAAGCGGGGCTTCAGGCACCGCCTGAACCCCCGCTTCCTTTTATGTCTCTTATAGGAGGAGAAATGAAATACTATAGAAAAGCCCTCAAGGTCATCTGCGAAGTGCAGAATGTAATTGCGATTGCATCTCTGCTCGCAATGATCGCCTTAAACTCCGTCGAAATCTTTCGCAGATATTTTTTAGGTAAGTCTTGGATCTGGATTCAGGAAATCACCGTGCTGTTTCTTGTCTTCTTTACATTCTTCGGTTTTAGCAAGGTTGTATACGATAAAAACGATATTGCCATCGATTTGGTTCTCTCCAAACTTCCCTCGGGGGGGCGCAAAGTGCTTCAGTTAACTCTATATATTGCCGTTCTTGGTTTCTGCATTATCTACAGTCATTATACCTACAATCTGGTGCTCACGCAGTCCGCACAATCAACCGTTATCTCGCATCATCCGATGAGTTGGCGTTCTATTCCTGCGTTAGTAAACGGTATTACTATGAGTCTGATTTATATCAGAGAAATCTTGGAGACTCTGTTTGATAAAAAGGAGGAGGCTACATGCTGAACGCTACTCTCATCTTTGTCACGTTCATTGGATTGATTGTCCTCGGTATGCCGATTTCCATGTCGATCGGTATTGGCACTGTTGTGGCCGCCATTCTCGGTGATTTCTCCATTTCCAGTATCCCCCTGATGATTACCTCCGGTTCCTCCAATTTCTCTTTGGTTGCCATCCCTTACTTCATCTTCCTCGGAAATGTCATGAACATGGGCGGTATCACGGATAGAATGTTTGAGTGGGCTGAGGCCTGTATCGGCCATATCAGAGGCGGTCTTGCTCAAGTCAACGTGCTGGCCAGCGTAATTTTCGCCGGCGTATCCGGCACATCTTCCGCGGATGCAGCAGGTTTGGGTTTAGTGGAAATCCGCGCCATGGAGAAAAAGGGCTACGATCTTCCGTTTTCTGTCGCAATCACGATGGTATCCTCTATTCTCGGTCCCATCATCCCCCCCTCCGTCTCTCTTCTGGTCTTCGCCTCCCTGACGGGCACCTCTGTTGCAAAGCTCTTCGCTGCGGGTGTGATTCCCGGTGTTGTGGTTGCAATCGGAATGATGCTTATTAATGCCCGCCTTTGCAAAGAAGGCAAGGTTATTGTTCCTGAGCCCGAACCGTTTTCCCCCAAGCGCTTCTGGACCGCTACCAAGCATGGTATTCTTGCACTGTTATGCCCCGTCATCCTCTTAATCACCATGCTTTCCGGCGCTATCACTCCTACCGAGGCCGGCATTGTCGGTTCTCTGTATTCTTTGCTTGTCGCTGCCGTTTATGGTGAATTAAGCGCCAAAAAGCTCTGGCAGGCCTGTGTTGAAACGGTAAATTCCTGCGCACTAATTATGTTCCTGATCGGCATGGGCAATGCGCTTGCGTGGTTCCTGACCGCTGAGCAGATTCCTCAGGCCGTTTCCACCTTCCTTTTCGGGCTGACAAGCAACAAGTACGTCATTCTGATCATCATCAACATCATCCTTCTGATTCTCGGCATGTTTATGGATGCCACCGCCATCCAGCTCATTATGGTTCCCATTCTGCTTCCAGTTATCAAGACCATCGGCATGAGCATGATCCAGTTTGGCCTAATGGTCACCGTTAACATTCTTATCGGCACCATGACCCCGCCGTATGGCCTCGGTCTGTTTATCATGTCTTCTGTATCCAAGCTTTCAATTCCTCAGATTCTCAAGGCGACAAAGCCGTTCTTCCCGATCGTGATTGCTTTTCTGCTGCTGATTACCTATGTTCCCTGGTTCTCTGAATTCCTGCCGAATCTGCTGTTTGGTGCATAATACTTTTTTGACAAATCACAAGAGTGAACTTCATTCCCCTTGTGATTTGTCAAACTCTCTCTTTTACTCCAATTACGAAGGATTTATTGTAATATGAACGAAAACAACTGGGATGTTATTATCATCGGTGCAGGAATCTGTGGAGCCAGTGTTGCACGAGAACTCGCAAAGTACGATTTGAAAGTCGCTGTTCTTGAAAAAAGCAACGATGTCTGCGCGGGAGCAAGCCGTGGAAACTCCGCCATGGTTCATGGCGGTTTTGACGCAGAACCTGGCAGCAATAAGGCCAAATTTAACGTTTTAGGCAACCGTATGTTTGATGCATTGTGCAACGAACTTTCCGTTCCTTTTTCCCGGAGCGGGACTATGGTACTCGCCACCTCCGAAAAAGAAATGGAAGAGATCTATCGTTTGAAGCAAAATGGCGATCAGAACGGGGTGGAAACGGAGATTATGGATCGCAGTACACTTCGTCGCCGTTGGCCTGATATCGGTCAGGATGCCGCTGGCGCGCTATTCTGCCCCTCTGGCGGCATCGTCTGCCCGTACACACTCGTCATCGCCATGTGCGAAAATGCTGCTCGGAACGGCGTCGCCTTTTTCCTAAATCAGACCGTCACGGAAATTGAACCTCACAGTTCTCGCTGGCGCATTAAAACCGCTAACAGTTCCACATTCAACACAGCAATTATCGTAAATTGTGCGGGCACCCACGCCGGTGAGATAAACAATCTCGTGTCCTCTGACAAAATCACAATTCTTCCTCGCTTTGGCGGGCATCTGATTATGGATCGCCAATACATCCCATGGGTTAACACCACTATTATGCAAACGCCAATTGCACTTCCTACCGGAGGGCACACCAAGGGAATGGGAATCATGCCGTCGGTTGACGGTACGGTCATTCTTGGCTGCGATGCCATAGATCGCAAGGATTTAGATGATACCTCCACCACGAAGCAAAGCATAGACACCATTACTAACTATTTCCAAACTTTTTGGAAATACTTACCGATCAGCAAACAGTATCCCTCGTTTCCTTCCGAAGGTGTAATAAATGCTTATGGCGGACTCCGCCCACACTGCGATCGCAATGATTTCGTTCTCGGAGAAGTCTCCGATGCTCCTGGTTTTTTCAATGCTGCAGGCATAGAATCCCCCGGCCTCACAGCAGGCCCTGCCATTGGAGTCTTTCTGGCCGATCAGATCTGCAAAAAGCTATGTGCAGCAAAGAAAGCAACCTACCTGCCGGGCCGCGAATTCTGTCGGCCGTTTCGTACCATGTCGAAGTCCGACCGTCTTGAAGCAATCCACAACAATCCTGAGTATGCAAAAATGGTTTGCCGCTGCGAACAGGTAACAGAGGCAGAGATCCGAGATGCAATCCGCCGTCCGGTCGGAGCACGCACATTAAACGCCGTAAAGATGCGGACGCGCGCCGGTATGGGGCGTTGTCAAGCCGGCTTCTGTCAGAATCGTATCCTTGAAATTCTCAGCGAGGAACTTGGGATCTCCCCCACCGACGTTACTCTGTCGGGCAACAATTCCACAATCCTCACAGGCCAATGCTGTTCCCATCGTTTCAAGGAGGAAACTTAATGAAGTCTGTAGACATTTTAATCATTGGCGGCGGAAGTGCAGGTTTGGCTGCAGCGGCATCTGCTTATGATAACGGAAGCCGTGACATTCTGATTCTTGAGCGTGCCGATTACCTTGGCGGGATTCTCCCTCAGTGTATTCACAACGGTTTTGGCCTGCATCGTTATCACAAAGAATTAACGGGGCCGGAATACGCCAGTCTCAGCATTGCCGAAATCACACAACGCAAAATCAATTATAAACTGCATACATTTGTACTTGAAATTTCGCCAGAGAAGGTTGTCACCGCCGTCAACCCTGATGATGGGTTGTTTCAAATTGCCGCAAAAGCGATTATTCTTGCCATGGGCTGCCGCGAACGAGCCCGCGGCGCGTTGATGATTCCCGGAACCCGCCCCGCGGGTGTATTAACTGCCGGAACGGCCCAGCGATACCTGAACCTGCAGGGATACCTTCCTGGAAAAGAGGTCGTCATTCTTGGCTCTGGCGACATCGGCCTAATTATGGCCCGTCAGCTTACAATGGAAGGAATCCTTGTTAAAGAAGTTGTTGAACTGATGCCTTACTCCAGTGGTCTTCAGCGCAATATATCCCAATGCCTTGACGATTTTGGGATTCCTTTAAGTCTTTCCAGCACTATCACAGAAATTCGCGGAAAGGATCGCGTCAGCGGTGTCGTCATCGCAAAAGTTGATTCCAATAAGAAACCTATTGCTAACACAGAACGTGAAATCTCCTGCGATACTCTTTTGATTTCTGCTGGTTTGATCCCGGAAAATGAACTCAGCAAAGCAGTGGGGCTCCAGTTAAGCCTTTCGACAAAAGGTGCCGTGGTAGATGACAGTCTCCAAACCTCGCTTCCCGGAATCTTTGCATGCGGAAATGTACTGCATGTACATGATCTTGTTGATCATGTCAGTGCAGAGGGCGAACAAGCCGGCAAAAGTGCTTCCGAATATGTGCAAAATGAAGGGTTCCCCACCTCGCCGTTGCTCCCCGTCAGCGAAGGTCATGGAATCAGCGCAATGATTCCGCAGTATGTAAGAAAAAACGCTCACGAAAAGACAGTCCAGTTTACCTTCCGTCCCCGCAACCGCTTTACCAATACATTCGTCCATGTTACGGCAGACGGAAACAGCATTGCAGAAAAGCACTTTTCCATCCTTACTCCAGGCGAGTCCTGCACAGTCACCGCAATGCGCAAAGAGTTGTGTACAGCGCATGAAATTTGCATTCGCGTCGCAGATGCAGAAAGTTGAGGTCCGCATGGAAACAAAAAAATTCATCTGCATTAACTGCCCGATCGGCTGTCACTTGTCTGTTCAGATCAATCATGATGATGGCATTCAGGTTTCAGGGAATCGCTGTCCGCGAGGGGCAGCTTATGCCAAGCAGGAAACCACCTCCCCCCAGCGCACATTAACTTGCCTGATGCGGGTTGCCGATCGCAGCGCCCCTCTAAGTGTTAAAACATCCATTCCTATTCCAAAAAATCTTTTGTACTCCTGCACCAATTGCATTTATGAGGCAATTGTCACGCCGCCAGTTAAAACCGGTGATGTTATTATACACAACATTCTGGACACTGGCGCCGATGTCATTGCTACCAGAGATATTTTGTAAGCCGATCCCTAGTAAACCAAAAACCCGCTAAACTTGTCAAGAGCTTGTCAAGTCATAGAGGCTCTAAACAAAGGTGGAAAATGGGTGTGGGAATAGGTTGCCTTATTCCGGCCGCCATGGGTCAAAATCTTTTATAATCCTTTGCAGCTTCTTTGAATAGACCATAGCAGCGCCGCAGTGGTCATGCAGATTTACCTTCTCGCCTTTTACAATCAAGAAGCGGAAATGCAAAATCGCCAGCAGGCGTAGGACTTTCATTGGAAAAGCTCTTTGCGCAGTCCGAGAACTCTACGTTTGGAAATACGCCTGTTCTTCAATTTAAAGGGCAAGTCGGCAACTTCTCCAAAAGAAGATGCATAGCGGCAACTGTGCGTCTTCCTTTGGAAATGTCGTTACCAGCAGAGTTCATTTTTATTCCCCAATCTGTGAATTGCATCCGGAATCCAGAGTTTTGGCATTGCTGGTTCAATCTATCGGATAACACAAACTCTAAGACCCAACCTGTTCGGGTCGAACGCTGCAGCCGACAGTCCTTTCGCCGGAGATGTAAGTCCATAGAGGTAATGAACCACTAAGTGTTTCCTTAGCTCAGGCAAAAAATCTAAAGAAACCCAGCTGGATACTGGGCTTCCAACCAATATTTATCGTAATAGGAGATAAAAGTGGACGCTATTAACATGATTTCTCATGGTATCTATTTGATCGGCTCGTCCGATGGGGATCACAAAAATCTTATGACTGCCGCCTGGCTTGCCCAGGCTTCTTCAAATATGGTCATGCTGTCCGTTGGAAAAAAGCACTACACCGCTGAACTAATCGGTAATTCTCGCCATTTTTCTATCAGCATTCTTTCCGATGCAGACAGGAAATTCGCACAGTGCTGCGGTACCGCCTCCGGTCGATTTGTTGACAAGCTCAGCGGACTACCTATACGCTTTACAGCAGAAGGTGATCCTATTTTAGCAACGGCCCCAGCGCACCTCTCGTGCAGAGTAGAGCACATCGTTAATCAATTCGATCACACCATCTTTATTGCAAAAATCATAAGCTCTGATGCCATTTCTGCAAACTGTTTGAATTACAGAAAAGGCGAGTGGTTTTAGTTTCCCTATTTGCTTCCTCTTTTTCAAAGAGCGGAGGGGCCTTTTTTACAGGCTCTTCTCGTAGCTCTCGATCATCTTCTTGACCATCTGGCCGCGGTTCCGTCAAGATTTATGCGCAAAATTGTTTGCAGACTCCGGCTGAGTGAAGTCAGCCGGCAATAGAGGCGTCGTCCATGACCGCCTCCAGATGCTTCATATTCATGTACTTCTTGTTGCCCCACTGCGTGCCCGCCACGTGGCGGAGCCGGGCGCAGACCAGCATCAGGGCGGAGTTGCCGTCAGGGAACGTTCCCACCACGCGGGTTCTGCGGCGGATCTCACGGTTCAGCCGCTCGATCACGTTGTTGGTGCGGATGCGGGTCCAGTGTTCGCTGGGAAAGTCACAGTAGGTCAGCGTCTCCTCAATACCGTTCTCGACCTTCTTAGCAGCTTCCTTCAGTTTCATGGCGCGCAGCTCGGCGACAACGGCCTTTGCCTTCTCGCGGGACGCCTTCTTACTCTCCTGGGCATGGATTGCCTTGAGCATTTTCGCCACAATTTTGACCTTGGATTTAGGCACAACAGAGAAAACGTTGCGGTAAAAATGCACCGTGCAGCGCTGGTATTTGGCGTCCGGAAACACCTCGCCCACGGCCTCCAGCATCCCCATGCACTTGTCGCCGACGATGAGCTTCACGCCGTCCAAGCCGCGTCCACGGAGCCATTGGAAGAAACTGACCCAGCTGGCCTTGTCCTCCTTCATGCCCTCGGCGGCTCCCAAAACCTCACGAAAACCGTCCTCATTCACGGCGATCGCCACCAAAACAGCAACATTTTCGTACTCTCCGCCCCAGTTGCGGCGCAGGTAGATGCCGTCCACGTAGACGTATGGATAGCGCCCGCCCTGCAAGGGGCGGTTCCGCCAGTCCTCGATGTGAACGTAGGCTTTCTTGTTCAGCTCACTGATGGTAGCGGGCGAGACCTTGCTGCCCCACAGTGCCTCCGTGATGTCCTCCACCCGGCGCA
>ENA-UOJG01002306-UOJG01002306.1-human-gut-metagenome-genome-assembly--contig:-C47-NODE-2306-length-16635-cov-4.591013_pt1 | contig 16635 bp, 13 predicted proteins | sample MGYA00242340_ERZ723887 | MGnify/ENA metagenome assembly ERZ723887 | reverse complement strand
CTATCCCTCGGTAGAACCGAGGGTTTATTTCCACGTCTAAAGACACCAACAAAAAAATACGGCTCAGGGTAATGCTTTACCGTGAGCCGTATTTTTTCACTGCTCCAGCTGTTTTCCCAAAAACGATGCCGCAACCGAAGCCAGCTTTATATCGCTGTCGCTCGGTATTTTGCCCTTATCCGATGACAGCACCACCGCGCCGCTGACGTCACCCGAAATGAGTATCGGCGCCGCCACCGCGATTTTTTGGTCTATGCCCTCAATAGCCGGGCTGTGTTCCCCTTTTTTGAAAACCTCTACCCGTCTGCCCTCCATTATATCCTCAACCGTTTGCGTAACCCTGCGTTCAAGCACTTCCTTTTTTGAAACACCCGCCGCCGCTATGCAGTGGTCGCGGTCACATATGAGAACATTCAGGTCGGTAGCGTCGTTAAGCGCTTCGGCATACTGTGTGGCAACGCTTGATAATTCGCCTATCGGTGAGTATTTTTTAAAAATAACCTCCCCGCTGGCATTCGTGTAAATTTCCAGCGGGTCGCCCTCTCTGATAACATTGACAGTAAAGACCTTGTCCGCGCGCTTCGCGGACCTTTGGGTAACTGCGATATCCTTACTGCCCGACTTAAAATTTACGGTGTGCTCCGTATCCTCAAGCGACAAAAGCTCGTCCACATCGGATTTGAGCCTGACATTCAAATGATCCTCAAACACCGTGATTTTCTCAACGATCAAGCCGATGTCGCGCTTGTCGAGCTTTTCCTTTTTCAGCACGCCGTCAAAGACCTCGATAACCATTTTCGCCTTTCGGTTGGCGGTAATCATATTGTTGCGCATGTTGTTGACATCGCCGAATTGTTTTTCGAGCATTTCAATACGGTTAAGCAGCTCTTCCTCCATCTCGTCATAAAGCGCCGCCTTGGTTCGGCTTTTGGCGTCGGAAAGTCCCGCGTCAATCAGCATTTTTTCTTTATACAGTGCTTTGAGCTTTGCTTTTGCCTCGCCCAGCTGCATTTCAATGCTTTCAACCGTCGCGCCGAGCTGTTCCTCGCGCTCGGGCTGCTCGTCAATCGTCTTTTGCAGCTCGTCAATCATTCCCTTGCAGTTATCGCGCACGCGGAGGATAAATTCTTTTAGAAGTCTATCAAGTACATCCACACGGATATGGTGCGAGGTGCAGCCCTTAAGTCCTCGCTTGTGGTATGTACCGCAGGTGTAGGCGGGCGACAGATCGGGGCGGGACATAGAGAACATCGGGCTGCCGCAGTCGCCGCAGAACATAAAGCCGGAATAATCGGTGGCATACTTCTTTTCACCGCGATAATTGCCCTTTGAGCGCAGCCGGAGCTGTTCTTTTGTATAGGCAAAGGTCTTGCCGTCTACAATCGGCTCGTGGGCGTTTTCTATCACGATATTGTCCTCATCGCCGAGCTTTACATCCTTGCCGTTAATGCCCTTGCGCGTGTACTTGCGCTGACGGAGCGTGCCGATGTAAAAATCGTTTTTGAGAATTGCCTGCACCGTGATAATGCTCCATTCATTGCGCGCGGTAAGCTTGGTCGCCTTGCCCTCAGCTTCCTTTTGGGCAATCTCATTTGCTCTCGGGGTCGGCACGCCGCTGTCGGTCAGGTGATTTGCGATTTTTTTGTAACCCCAACCGAGATTGTAGAGTCTGAAAACCTCGCGCACGACCTCCGCCGCAGGCGGGTCGATCTCGTAGGTCATTTCTTTTGTGTTGATAATGCGGTATCCGTAGGGCACGGCGCAGATCCACTGCCCGTTTTTCTGTCGGTTGTCTATCATTTGCTTTATTTTTTTCGAGGTGTCAGTAACCGGCATTTCGTTCATCAGAAATTTGAACTGAATGAGCATCCAGTCGTCGCGCGTGGGGTAGTCGATATTGTCGCCTATCGAAATAATGCGAATACCGGCGTCGCGCAGCGTTTCAAGCTCCAAAAGCCCTAAGCTGTTGCGGCGTGAGAAACGGGAGAAATCCTTGACGATTAAGATACGCACATCGCCGTTTATCAGCTCCTTGCGCATTTTCTGATAGTTTTCGCGCTGAGAAAAGGTGTAGCCGCTTCGGTCTCTGTCCTCGTATATCGTCAGCTCCGCGTCGGGGAACTCCTTTGCCACAAAGTCGCGAATGATTCGTTTTTGGTTTTCTATACTGGTATTCTCGTGGCTGTCTTCCTGCAAATCCACCGAAATTCGGGCGTATCCGTCAATTTTCAACTTTGTTTCTCCTTCATATATTTTTAACTAACAACATTGTAATACAATCGAAGTCAAAAGTCAATACGTATCAAGAGGAATCTTGTTGCCAAGTTATTTGTGTTCGCTACGATTGACAAAACAGCATTAAGTGTTTATAAAAGAAAACATAATGGGTGAGTGCAAATGAAAAATGCAGCGTATAATATTATGCCAGATACGGAAAATATTCTTAAAACCATGGGTGAGCAAATAAAAATGGCACGGCTCAGAAGAAAACTGTCTGCAACATTGGTCGCCGAGCGTGCGGGAATCAGCCGCTCAACGCTGTGGAAGGTGGAAAACGGCAATCCGTCGGTTGCCGTCGGCATTTATGCCGCAGTTTTGCACGCACTCAATAATATGGATAAGGATCTCTTAAAAATCGCAGGCGACGACGAGCTCGGCAGAAAGCTGCAGGATATCGAGTTGCTGCAAAGAGGTAAGCGTCAATAAACTTATAGGGAACATTTGACAGGGCAAATCCCCGCAAATGTTCCCCATTTTAAACTCTCTGCGCCTCTTTACAAGGCGTGAGTGATTATTTTACTAACCGATTTTTAAATTGCTGTTGAAATCCGCGCTTTTTCGTGATATAATATAATTCCAAAATCGGTATGGATTTTTCTGAGTACCATGCTCATTTTTCGCCATACATCCGTTTAAATCGGGTGTATGGCGATTTTTAATAGGAGGTTTTATTATGGCAAACGAAGTGTTGAAAACAATCAGGTCACGCAGGAGCGTTCGCGCCTATAAGAGGGACGCCGTGCCGCAGGAGCTGCTGAGGGAAATCTGCGAAGCCGGAACCTATGCCCCGACGGGCGGAGGACGGCAATCGCCGACAATTATCGCCGTCACAACCGAAAAGTACCGCAATGAGCTTGCACGCCTTAACGCGGAGGTTGTGGGCAAAGACACCGACCCGTACTACGGCGCTCCCGTAATCATTCTCGTTCTTGCCGAAGGGACTGCAAGTACTTTTGTTGAGGACGGCAGCTGCGTTCTTGAGAACATGATGCTCGCCGCCGCGTCGCTCGAGCTCGGCTCTGTCTGGGTACACAGAGAACGCGAGATTTTCGACAGCGAAAATGGCAAGGCTCTCCTGCGTGAATGGGGACTTGACGAAACTCTCCGTGGAGTCGGCAGTATAGCCCTCGGCTATCCTGCGTCAGAACCGGGAGAGCCTGCAAAGCGCAAGGACAACTATGTAGTTATTGTGTAGAACCGTATCGCGATAAAGAAAGTGGTTAAAAATGAGCCGAAAAATCAAAATATCAAGCGAGGTCACCTATTTTGCCGCAATCGTTTTGCTGTCCTTGGCGGTCGCAATTCTTTCTACCGCCGATTTCGGAATATCAATGATTGTTGCACCGGCATATCTGTTAAGCTTGAAAGCCGGATTTTTGAGCTTTGGGCAAGCTGAATATGTTGTTCAGGCAATTGTATTTATTCTTCTTTGCATTGTCCTCAAAAGGTTCAGGTTTGTTTACTTCTTTTCATTCGGGACATGCCTTATCTACGGATTTGTGCTTGACCTATGGAGAAAAATCCCGTTTCTGAATCCTGCAGCAACGCCGCCCGGAAGTATGAATCTGCCGCTTCGTATTGCAATGTTTGTTATCGGTATGATACTCACCTCCTTTTCTGTTGCGCTGTTTTTCAAAACCTACCTTTTTCCACAGGTATATGACTTTTTTGTAAAAGCGGTTTCCTGTAAATACGGGATAAAGCTATCCCGCCTGAAAACAATCGTAGATCTCTCATGCCTGACGGCAAGCGTAATTATGACATTTGCATTTTTCGGCGAAATCAGAGGCATAGGTTGGGGCACTCTTATCATGGCTCTTTTAAACGGCACTGTAATAGGCTTTTTCTCAAAGCTGCTCGATAAAGCCTTTGACTTTAAGGCGACTTTCACACGGTTTGCCGCCATGTTCAAATTGGGGACTGCGGCGTAACCGCGAATTTCATCATACGAAAACCTCCGTATTTCTGTTAAACGATACGGAGGTTTTTTATACTAAGCTATGTACGCGGCAAAGCTGCCGCCCCAAATTTACCTCGCGTCGCGCGATTTTGAAGTCTTTGCACGCGGTGTCGGGTTATTAAGATTGTAGGCAAGCAGCTCTTTGGTGTTTTCCAAAAGGCTGCCGTCGCCCGATTCATAAACGCAGACGAAGATTTTCTTCTTTCTGCACTCGGCAATAAATTCCTTTAGCTTTTGCTGCTTTGCCTCGTCCCTTTGGTCAGCGTGGGAGCACCACACCTTTGCCAGCTTCAGTTCGTTATCCATTACAAATTCCATTTTATCAAACTCCTTACATTTTCATTATTGGTTAAATTTGGTGATTTCATTCACCGTGACGGTTATTCCGTCAGCCGTTTCCGAAGATGTTAATCGAAAATTTGAATTTGAAACGGATAGTTTCGGTTTATCTTGACTGTATTTTATCGGTTTTTGCATCGCGTATACGGTAGCCGTTCGCCCACTCGTATGGGTCGTTGCCGCGCTGAATATTCTGCTCGGATTTCAGCAGCCGTTTGATTTTCGTCTCATCGGTAACGAGCGTTCCTGCGACCTGTTTTTGAAAGCGTAGATTTTTGAGCATTTCGGTGCAGCGGTTTCGCTTTTTACTGTATTCAGCAGCTTGTTCGGGTGTTTTGGCACTTTTCAGCTTGTTTTTCCAGTGTTCGCGATAGGCTTGCACCTCGGCAATTTTTAGCTCGCGGTCGGAAATATAAGCCCGCACCTCGTCTATGCTTCCGAATTTCTCCTGCGAGAGCAGCATCAGCTGCCGCGTGTACCTCTCGGCAAACCGCACGGTTTCACGCATTTCAGGCGATTTCGGTTTCATACACGCCGCAATAACACATTCGGGTACCTGTGTTTCGGGCAAGAGAAGCTCCACCGCCGACTTGATCGTCTGAACGGTCAAATCCAAAATCAGCACAAACAGCACTGCGTAAATTTCAATGAGCGATGCGCGGTCAACATTAAAGCTGTATAACGCTTTCCGCAAATTATATTCCGGCGGCGGTGGGTGCTCATCCACCCAAGTATAGGTGAATTTAAAAAATCGGGCTTCGTACCGCCGATTGGTGTTCAGTCGGTCATATTGCAGATTCTCGTCGAGCCTTTTAAAAATTGCCGATCGGTCGTATTCTTCTCCGAGCCTATAAAGCCGTGTTCCGCGTTTTGAGCCGAGCGAACGAATTGTCGCATACTTCACATTAAATCCGAGATATACGCCGTAGCCGAGCTGCCGCAGCGCAGTATCAAACTCCGCCTCGTTGCAGCTGCAGGAGAGCGCCTCGTCGATTGCCTCGCGCATAAGATTGTACTTGGTCGGCTCTCCGTTTTTCTCGGCAAAATAAATTTGTCGCGGCGCACGCCTGCCGGGATTTTCAATCACCGTAAGCCCCTCACGGCGGCACATCTCGTCGGACAGCTGGCGCATGCGGTAATACTCGCGCTTATTGCAGTCGTATTTCTTGCCGTCCCACAGACACACCGGCTGAAGAACAAAATGGTTGTGCAGCGTTCCCGTGTTAAAATGGGTCGCAACCAGCACCTGATATTTGTCGCGCCACATCTTTTGCGCCAGCTCAACGCCGAGCCTGTGACATTGCTCCGGCGTAACCTCTCCGGTTTTGAAGCTTTGGTACGCGTGGTAAGCCACATTGCCGCCGGTTTTTCCAAACCGTTCCTGCACGGCAAGCATCTCGGCAAGCGCCGTTTTCGCATTGCAATTGACGCCCGTCACGGCGTAAAATTGCTCGTTTTCATCAAGCGTTTTGTGCTCGTCCGCCGCGTATCCGACGACCCGCGCAAGATCATGCGTCCTTGTCTTTTCGGGATTGCCTGCGTACTTTACCACATCGGCAAGGCTGCCCTTAACCTGCCATATTTTCGTCACCGCCATTCGCATTCACCTCCTTTCCGCGGTAAATGTCCAAAAGAATCTCCTGCGCCTTTTCAAGCGGACCCGTGTACTTTTCCGTGCCGCCGTAATCGGAAAGCTGCATCCGCACAGCGCCGATAATCCTGTATGCTTCTCCAAGCACCTCTTTCGGCAGCTCTGCAATTTTGCGCTCTAAAGCGCAGTTTCTCACATAGTCCGAAATGCTCAGCCCACACCTTCGCGCCTTGCGCTTTATGACCTCGGCTTCGGTCGGATACACTCTGAAATTTATTTGTTTTGTTCGCTCCCGCATTTTTAAATCACCTCTTTTCTTACTGGGGTATAAGGGGCGCGGGTGTCCGGTGAACACCTCTGCCGCAGGCAGAAGCGCTGACCGAGCCGGCAGGCGAGAACGCCCCTTTCGCACGAATGTGCGCTCCGGTTTTGGCTATACAAAACCTATGCTCGCTATTCTTACACATTTTACAGCCGCGTATAGCCACGGCTTTTTAGTAGCCCATAAGCACCACTCCTTTCTTCCTCTCACCTAACGTCAAAATCGGGAGAAAATATGCATAGTTTTCAGAAAATTATTTTTTAGATGATGATTTTTTTGCTCCGCTTTTCTTTGCCGTTTTGTCGAACTGCTGTTTCTTTACCATTTTTTCTGAGGTTCGCGCACACACTTTTTGTAAAAGGAAATTGCACGACCACATTCCATTTGGTCGGTTATTCAGTTGTCAAAGAACATTTCGGGTCTGATTCCCTCGACTTGTTCATATGCTCATATTCAATTGCCGAGCTTTTCAACCCTCTATATTGGATTGCTGAAAAACCGCCGAAAAATTAACCCCCACAGTAAAAATTTTTTCTTGGTAGACTTTTCAGCACCTACTTATTAAGTGGCAGAAAAATAATTGTTTTGAGCCAAATATTTTTCACGCCTTTAAAAAGCGGCATAAAAAATCCCTCCCGCGCCATAGCACAAGAGGGGACATATAAACATCTACTTTTATATAAAAATATAAGACACCGCATAAAAAAGATTACGTTGTTTTCATACGGTGTCTTGGTAGCAACAGCTTTTTATAGCTGTTCTGTTTTGGACTATACTGGACAATGATTATAAAATAACAACTTGGAGCTTATCTTATATTCATCTTCCCAATTCTGTATTGTCTGTCCAAAGCTCACACTGACTCATAACAGTTTCAATGGCATCTTCGCGCTTTTCCGGAGGATACTTGTATTTCTTGAGAAGCCGTTTGACCATCTTTCGCATTCCCGCGCGGGCGGTTTCTTTCTTCTGCCAGTCAATCGTGCGATTTTTGCGAAGCATTTCGGTCAGTTCCCGCGTCAGAGCAATCAAGGTTTCATTTTCGTAGAAATCCTTGATGTGTTCCGGTTTGGTCAGTGCGTCGTAGAAGGCCAGTTCCTCTTCCGATAAACCGAGTTTCTCACCCTCTTTGCGCAAAGTATTGATTTCCTCAGCTGTTTTCAGAAGCTCCTTGATGACTTCTTCGTTGGTTATCAGTCCGTTGTAGTATGTGTTCATCAACAGCGTTATTTTTTCCGAGAAGTTAGTCGCCTGTACGACATTAGTGCGCTTATAAATTGCGATTTGCTCCGCCATCAATTTCCGCAGGATTTCAACTACGATGTTTTTCTCCTTCATGCGGGCGATTTCTTCCAACACCGACGGGTCAAACAGAGAAAATTTCTCTCCCATCTTCGCGCTTTCAAACAGATTGATTACACCCTCAGATTGGATACTCGCTTTAAGCAGATCGTTGATCTGGGAATTGATTTCTTTCAGTGACAGCGGCTTGCCGTTCCCGCCGCCCATGGTGATCTTCATCACCGTGGAGCGCACCGCTTCAAAATATGCCGCCGTGTGCCGCTCCTCTTCGGTGGTCATACTGGAGCAAAGCGACTGCGCCTGCCGCAGGAGAATCGCCTCTTTCGCAAACAATTCTTTGCGTTTCGGTACTTTCGCATCAAGGACGAAGTTTACACCACCGGTAATCGCCTGCGCCTTTTCCAACGGCGTTCCAGTGTAGAATTTACTGAAATCGTACCCGTGGAACAAATCGCGGCAGACCTGCAATTTCTCCTGAAATTTGGGATACGCGGTCTTTCCGATATCCATATCGCCATACTTTTGACGGTCACGGGCGGAATATTCCTTCATCGCCTCTTTAAGAGCCGAAGCAATGCCGACATAATCGACGATCAGCCCGCCCTCTTTGTCCTTGAATACGCGGTTCACTCGGGCAACCGCCTGCATCAGATTGTAGCCATGCATGGGCTTGTACACATACATGGTGGCAAGCGACGGCACATCAAAGCCGGTTAACCACATATCAACGACAATGGCAATCTTGAGCGGATCATCGTTGTCTTTGAACCGGCGCGCCAACTCCTCTTTGTGTGCTTTTGTGCCGATAATGTCTTTCCAAGCCTCGGGGTCTTTGTTGCTGCCGGTCATTACAACGGCAACTTTTTCTTTCCATGTGGGGCGCATTTCAAGAATCTTACGGTAAATTTTGATGGCAATCGGGCGGGAATACGCCACTATCATGGCTTTTCCGGTCAGAAGATTTGCACGGTTCTGCTCGTAGTGCGTGACAATATCCTCGCACAGTGACTGAATGGTGGCATCCGCGCCGAGCACGCTTTCCATCTGACCGAGCATTTTCTTGCTTTTCTCAATGGTGGCGCTGTCGGACATCTGCTCCAGCGCGTCATAGGTCGCATCAATTAGACGGAGCGTGTTCTGATCAAGTTTCAGATGGATCACGCGGCTTTCGTAGTAGACTGGGCGGGTGGCGCCATCCTCTACTGCCTGGGTCATGTCATAAATGTCGATGTAATCGCCGAACACCTCTCGGGTATTGCGGTCTTTGACAGAAACAGGCGTTCCCGTAAAGCCGATAAAGGTTGCGTTCGGAAGCGCGTCGTGCAAAATGCGTGCATTGCCGACTACAACACGGGCTTCCTTGTTGCCATCGGCATCCTCCGACATCACTATGCGTTCGTCAAATCCATACTGTCCGCGATGCGCTTCGTCTGCCATAACAACGAGATTACGGTGCTCGGAAAGCGGCTTTTCTCCCTTTTCAAATTTGAACAGTGTAGTAAAGATAATGCCGTTTGCTTCGCGTCCGGCAAGCAAAGCTTTCAGATGTTCTTTGCTTTCGGCTTGCACAGGTGTCTGATGCAAAAAATCAGCGCACTTGCAGAATTGCGCATACAGCTGATCGTCAAGATCAATGCGGTCGGTCATAACAACAATGGTCGGGCTATGTAAGACTTCCTGCAAGAGGTGAGCATAAAAGACCATCGAAAGCGATTTTCCGCTGCCTTGGGTGTGCCAAAAAACGCCGCCTTTGCCGTCGGTGTTCGTTGCGACAACCGTTTTTTCCACGGCTTTGCGCACGGCGAAATATTGGTGGTAGCCCGCTAAAATCTTGATTGGCTTCTGCGCGTCGCCCGAGAAGCAGATGAAATTTTTCAGAATGTCGAGCAGACGGGCTTTCGGAAACATTCCCTCATAGAATGTATCAAACTGCGCATAGGCGGTGTTTTCGTATCTGCCGTCCTTAGTCTTCCAGTCCATAAAACGGTCAAGTCCCGATGTGATTGTCCCTGCGCGGTTGGCCGAAAGGTCGCTGATAACACAGATAGCATTGTAAATGAACATAGACGGGATGTCCTGCATATAGTTGCGCAGTTGATTGTAGGCATCTTCGACGCCTGCATCCTCTTTCGAGGGACTTTTCAGTTCCATCAATACGAGCGGCAGTCCGTTGACAAACAGAATGATGTCAGGGCGGCGATTGTTACCGTTTTCGATGTAGGTATATTGATTGACCACCGCGAAATCGTTGTTTTCCGGCTTTTCGAAGTCCACCAGGCGGACGAGTGCCGCGCGGTTCTCGCCACCCACGGTATAGTTGACCTCCACGCCGTCCTGCAAATATCCCGTAAAGATGCGGTTCTTCTCCACGAGACTGCCGCCCTCAAAATTGCGGATTTTGGAGAGTGCCTCACCGATAGCCTCCAACGGCAAGCCGCGATTGATGCGAACCAGCGCGTCACGCAAAACACCATCCATAAGCGGATCGGAAAAATCCTCCCGTCCCATGTCCGGCGCGTAGATATGGGTATAGCCCATACCCTCAAAAAGCTGTATAACAGCATTTTCATATGTAAATTCGGTGAATGGCATGGTAGGTTCTCCTTTTTACATTATGATTTTAAGTAGCTTTTTACAACATCAACAAATTCACCAATATCCGAAAAATAATTTGGATATGCTGATTTAAGTAATTTAAATGATGAAACATTAACAAGAACAGCGTCAATTTTAGTTTCCGCTTGTGTACTTTCGATCGAGTTATAAATACTATTTGCTTCATCAATTTGGCTCGGCATAAAACTTTTTATAGACAACCTTTTGGTATTGTAGTTGAGTATTAAGATAAAGTAACTTGCATTTTTATCTTTAATCTTTTTTGCTTGAAAATCAATAGCAACTCTAATTCCGCTAAGAAAATCCAGATAGTTATTTTTTGCATTTATCCCTTCAAGTTCTGAAACAATTTCATCTATATCATCAATGACATCTGGAGGTATAGGCTGATTTTCTCGTTTTGCAAATAATGCTGATGTTAGCAGAAAAAAACGTTTAACATCGTCATCGCCTTGTCCGGCTTTAATTGCCTCTTTGGTAAACAGTCCCATTGTTTCAACCGCCGTAGCCCATAAGTGTTGCAGATGTGTGCGAAATTGAATTTCGATCAGCATATTTTTGTTATATATATCAACAGAATCGCTGTGATATTTATAAACCCGATGTAAGCTACGGTAACCTGAAAATTTTGGTTGTTCTATATAGTCATATGTCGACACCAGTTCATGACGTTTTCTCGAATTTTCATAACTATTTGCATAGTTATAAACATCATCAACTGAAGGAACAATGACACGACAACCACCCAAGTCTTGTATTGCCCATAGGCTCATTGTTGGTTCTCGCTTTAATTTACCCACAATAGAATCAAGTCTTTTCAATCTTTCAGCAACAATTATACTATTATTAGATTTTGCCATTCTTCTTAAATGCATATAGATAACATGCATCGGGAAAGCATGGGATGCACGCCAATTATCAATGACTTTTGTTGCGAGCTTGATTTCATCAGCCGTTGCATTATCCTTTTTTATTGTTTTGCCGGCTTTTATTATTTGACTTCTTGAATATTCTACTGTTTTCCATTTTGGCTGTTTTACTATTGAATTCATTTTGATTCTCCTTTCATCATAAACGATAATTTAACAGCTTAAAGCTGGATGTCAGAGACATCAATCTCGCCTGACATGAGCTTCGGAAGAAGCGTGTCGCGCAGTGCTGCTAAGGATTTACACTCTTCCTCGTTTGCACGAAGCAAAGAAAACAGCGGCTCAACCAGATCATTATACTCTTTGAGATTGTGCTCAGGAGGAATAACGACTTGGACAGATCGCAAGTTTGCTTGGCTGATCTTAGGTTGAACAGCACCGGTAACAATAGATTTTACCGGAGTTTGTTTGAAGAGCATATACAAGCTCTCAACATTAAATCCGAGCCTTCCGGTGAGAATGTGGGCATGGTTGTTTACCCAGAATTGTCCCCATACATATTGCAGGATTGGATAGCCAGCATCGTCAACAACAGTACCATCTTCACCCAGAAGAAGGTATTTGCCGTCAAAGATGTAATTATCTACATAATCCATGAGAGAAGCTGCTCCGTAATATGGATAGATCTTCTTCTCCATCTTCATTCTATCTGCACCAGAGAGAGGAATGCGCTTCGAGTCATGGATTTCGATGATTTCACCCACTGTACCTATGCGCCAACCATCAGGAAGATCATCTTGTGCGCTATATGGGAAGTGCTGCTTATAAAGGGTTTGCGCTTGATCAAGTAAATTATCGTTTATCGCCCGATTTATTGCGATTTTTTCGTCCAGTGCGGAAAGAATGGCGGCGATTTTCTTTTGTGTTTCAAGAGGTGGTATTGTTATTTCTTGTACTGCAAGCGTTTTTACGGATAGCCCCGGCTGTGCTGATTGCCCTGACAATCTGCCCAAATTCATCGTGGACAAACAGTAGGCAAGAAAGCGAGTATTGTTATCTTCGTTTGCGCATACAACAACAGCGTGTTCTGTCATATATGCTTTTCCTGCAAAATAACGAACATTTCCGCAAAATGCACCTTGCCTGCCGATTATCGCACATTCACCATCAAAGTTAAATTCATCTGTAAAGCCGCGAAGACCATTACCTCCGTATACCGGATATAAACCGCTATCATGAACCTTACTTGCTAATATGCTTTTCCCACTACTCAACCGACTACATAACTTTCCGAGTTCGATTTTTGAGCACTCACACTTCATACCCAATCGCCCCCCAGCCTCTGCGCCATATCCTCAATGGAATAATTCAAAAAATTGAATTTTTCTTTGTTGCGATTATAATAATCACTTGCCGCATTACAAATTGCCGTACATAAATACCCGACATACACAGTTATCCTCTTTTCGGAGGTTCCGTTCGCATGAGTAACCTTTGAGGTAATACAAAAATCAATTTCAATTGATTGCGTATATGCATTTGTCATTAGTTGAAATTTAATGTCGTTTTTATCTTTCGCATTTGTATTTCCTTCATGCAATAAGCTACAACGCAAAGCATACACAGAATCTTCCGGCAAATTCCCATCGGGTACAAAAGTTGAATACCACTTTTTATATCTCGTGCTAACCCGTTCTTCCGGATATTCCGCTTTCCCGCACACATCGGGCAATGTCAGTGCAGCAGACAACGCCACCAAATATAACCCCTGATTCAAAGCGACCTCTATTTCGTCAATCATTTTCTGAATCATTTTTTTATCACCTCATACCCAATCGCCCCCAGTTTCTCGCGTATCTCCTGTTCCAGCTCGTGCGACTTCTCAAACAGTCCGGCAAGCTCTCCAGTCAGGCGCTTCATCTTGCCGTCAAACGGTTCGCCGTCGTCCGCCTGCTCCTCAATGCCGACATACCGCCCCGGGGTGAGGATGTAGTCCTGCTTTGCGATGTCCTCGGTAGTCACCACAGCGCAGAAGCCTTTTACATCGGTTAGTGTACCGTCTGCGAAAGCATTATAGGTGTCGGAAATCTTTTGAATATCGGTGTCGGTCAGTTCACGATTCTTGCGCGTAACCATTGTGCCGAGCTTGCGCGCATCGATAAACAGCGTTTTGCTCTTTTGCTTTTTATTCTTGGAGAGAAACCACAGCGAGACCGGAATCTGCGTGGTATAGAACAGCTGCGTCGGCATTGCGATAATGCAATCTACCAAATCTGCGTTAATGATGTTTTTACGAATTTCTCCCTCTCCGCCCGACTGTGAGGACAGCGAGCCGTTCGCAAGCACCATACCGATCCGCCCGTTCGGCGCAAGGTGATAAATCATGTGCTGGAGCCATGCAAAGTTAGCGTTGCCGGACGGCGGCATTCCGTACTGCCACCGCACATCATCCGCCAACTTGTCCGCACCCCAATCCGAGAGATTGAACGGCGGGTTTGCCATGATGAAATCCGCGCGCAGGGTCGGGTGGCAGTCATTGAAAAAAGTATCGGCGTTGAATTTGCCGAGGTCGGCATCAATTCCACGAATGGCAAGGTTCATCTGCGCCATCTTCCATGTGGTGGGGTTGGAATCCTGCCCGTAGACCGAAATGTCATTGATATTACCGCTGTGGCTCTCGACAAATTTTGCCGATTGCACGAACATACCACCGCTTCCGCAGCAGGGATCATACACCCGCCCATGATAGGGTTGCAGAACTTCTACCAGTGTACGCACCACGCAGGACGGCGTATAAAATTCGCCTGCCAATTTTCCTTCCTGCTCGGCAAACTTGGAAAGGCAGTATTCATAGGTTCTGCCGAGAATGTCCTTTTCGTTTCCATGCTCAATCATGCGAATGTTGGTAAAGAGGTCAACCACGTCTCCAAGCCGCCGCTTGTCCAGTTCCGGGCGGGCAAAATTCTTTGGCAGAATGTCCTTCAGCCGCTTGTTTTCCTTCTCAATGGCACGCATGGCATCATCTATCGCTGTGCCGATTTCCTGCGTATGTGCTTTGTCTTTTATGTCATCCCATCGCGCGCCCTGTGGTACGAAAAAGATACCCTCAGAGGTGTACTCGTCGATATCCTCCTCAAAGCCGTCGCCCTCTGCGACCAGCTCTTGATGCTTCTCCTCGAAGCGGTCGGAAATGTATTTGAGGAAAATCAGCCCCAATACCACGTTTTTGTATTCGGATGCATCCATATTACCGCGCAGCACACACGCTGCATCCCAAATTTGTTTTTCAAAGCCGATATCGGCATTATTAGTCGCCATAAATAAATCCTTTCTCCCGTTTCAATGTTATTAATCTTCTGCTTCGTAATAATACGAATAATCTATACCTTTCATAATGATTTCGCGGTTGTTGATATCGTCGGTCAGGGCGCTTTTGAGAAACTGCATAATCTTATCCGGGAAATCTACACTTTCTCGCATGGCTTCAAGATAGTCTGATTTATCAATTTGACTCCAATCAACGCATTTTTTCAGATTCTTCTTGAGAATCAAGTCAAGCCATATTCGGGTGCTACGTCCGTTTCCCTCCATAAATTGGTGTGCAACATTCATCTCAACATATTTTTTGACAATATCCTCAAAGGTGTCCTCCGGCATTGCCTCGATGGAACTGAGCGAACCGTCAAGATATTTAGCAGGAGCAAAAGCGAAGCCGCCCTTTGCTATATTAAGCGCGCGGATCTGTCCTGCAAAGTCATAAAGCCCACCGAAAATATATCCGTGGATCTGCTGAAGTCCCTTTGCCGTACCGACCTCAATGTTATCAATAAACCTACTGTCAAAAAGCTCGGTGATTTTAGGCTCTATCATATACGGCTGCACAGGTTCGGTGAAAGCACCCATAATGCACACGGGAATGCGACGGAACACGCGGATGTTTTCTCCCACGGTAGAACGGAGCGAGGAAATAATCGCTTTTGCGTTGTTGGTGCGGTTGTCTATCATTACATATTTCTTTGCAGAGGCGATTTATCTACTTGTACTATGCTTAAATGGCAAAGTGAAATTAGGATTTTCTCATTTTTACCTTAAAAATCGCAACTTCACTTTGGCAATTTAGGCATCAATTTTAATCATTATACGCCTTTTACTGTCCTAAAAAACGGACACTTTAATGATTGCTTTATCATTCCGCTTCAACGGCAACATGTTTTCCGCTGAAGGCGACGCCGTATGTATAGATTGTTTTTACACCTTTTGATTTCAGCTCGGTGTCGTATTTTTTATCGTTAATTTGTTTTAATGCTGTTTTGGCAAGCTCTTGTAATTTGTTCTCATTGCAGTTTTTCTCGGCTTTCAGTTCGATGATAATACCGGGAAGATTACTGACTTTCGGAGAAAGTGCAATATCGTATCTGCCGTCACCGGATTCACGGTTAGAGGTTACATACGAATTGCCAAACAGAGCACAAACACCTAGCATAAAGCCGTGATAGAACTTTTCGCCTGCAGCATCAAAAGCGCTAACCGACTGAATAAGAAAATTGCTGATGATATCTCGCAACTTTTCACCGTTGCCGGAGAATATTGCTTCCTCAACGGCAATAGCTGTGGCTTGCGGAATGAGATTTTCCAACTTTTGAAGGATCTCTTTGCGGTAAACAAGTGAAATTTCTTTATTCGGCAAAGCGACCTCGCACATAAAATCTCCGCTTATAGAAACGCTCGATTTAACAACTTTCAAATATCCTGCCATCAGCAAGAAACTGTAAATAGATGACGGATTGTTTTTAATTTGCGGATAAATCACGCTTGTGTCGATATAAGTTGTAAACGAGCCGCCGTTGACAAGAGAAGAGAGGCGTTCGTAGATTTCGTTGTCCGCTTCTTTAATAATCTCGCCGATAATGTCGTTGCTTCCGGTGGAAAGCCAGAATGCTCTCGGTTCACAGTCGTTGCTGAAATAGTTAATAACCGACCACGGGTTGAAAATATCTGTCTTGCCGAAGCGGTAGCCGTCATACCATTCGCAAACCTCGTCAAACTTATCCGGAGCACTGTAGTACGCAGCCATTTCTTTTACTTCGTTTGCAGTAAATCCGAAATATTCGCTGTATTTATTATCGAGGACAGAATTTATTGTAAGGTTATTCAGCCCACTGAAAATGCTTTCTTTGGCAACTCGGAGAATACCTGTGAGGAAACCAAATGCCAGACTCTTATTATCCTTGAAACAGCCGGACAGAAGATTGCGCATAAACGCGATAACATCGTCGTAGAAACCGTTTGTATGCCCGCTTTGAATCGGAGTGTCATACTCATCAATGATGATAACAGCACCCTCACCGTAATGTTT
>ENA-UOJG01002305-UOJG01002305.1-human-gut-metagenome-genome-assembly--contig:-C47-NODE-2305-length-16635-cov-5.426538_pt1 | contig 16635 bp, 17 predicted proteins | sample MGYA00242340_ERZ723887 | MGnify/ENA metagenome assembly ERZ723887 | reverse complement strand
GTCTTTGCCTGACTCCAGTTACCTTTAGTTTTATTACTGCTAATCGTAATTTACGCTATTTTCACGGAGTACCATACAACCTTCTTCCCTTTCAACAGTTAGATTTAGAATGGTTATTAAATATCATCATGACGATCCCACTGGGTATTTTATTATATCTGGTCAATCGAAAAAGTTCTTTTATCACTATTCTTATTCTCAGCTTTTTGTTTAGTTTCTTTATTGAGGGAAATCAATTTGTCTGTGACTTTCTTTTCCACATTGGTCGAGTAGCGGATATTGATGATATTATTACCAACACCATTGGCGGAATAGTTGGCTTTTATGGACTAAAATTACTTGATCGAGGATTTATTGATAAAATAATCCATCCTTTTTTCCTATCATAGAAAAGTTTGGTAAACTATTACTGATGAGGTGATTATAATGATTTCAAACGAACAAAGGGCTCACGATATTGCTATTGCTTTAGTCCAAGCTAATGGCAAGGACATGAAGCCAATCGAAGCATATCATGAATATATCAACTACCTTCTACCAATTCTTAAAGAGATCGACAAGGATTTTAAGAACGGTATCAAGGAACATATTTAAAAACTAGAAACCGATGAAGCACCTATATCTCTCATCGGTTTTCTTTCTGCTTACAAACATTCTGGAGGTAACATATAGTACAACCATTATTTCTTTTTGTGCGGTATGATTAACTTATCAGAGAAAGGAGCTATGCGCTATGAATAATGTTTCGCATCGGCGGTTCGACTGGTTTAGTTTACTGATTGGAATTCTTTTTATTCTTGGAGGATTTCTTTCGTTTTCCCGACCAGATAAAACCTTACATTTATTGTCTGTTATTATTGGAGTTGTCTTCCTTTTTGATGGGATCTTCGAACTAACAATTCGGCGTCGCTTTCTTCGTTCACTCGGTGAGGGCACTGGCTGGATTGTAGTTCTTGGTATATTGAACATCGTCTTAGGAATCATCTTTGTCTTCCACCCTGGCTTCGGCACATTATACATTGCAATTATTTTTGCTATCTGGTTTATTTTGGATTCCATTATGGAATTTTCCGTTGGTCGTCTTTTCAAGGGTGTCAGTGGTGGTTACTACTGGTTAACCATTATCTTTAGTATTCTCGGGGTTATTCTAGGAGCAATCCTCCTCTTTAGTCCTGTTGTTTCTGCCTTAACAGTTGTTTGGATTATTTCTGTTTTCCTAATTATCTTCGGTGTTCTAAAGATTGTTCAAGCTTTTAATTAAACAAAAGAGGTCCTAGCATTCAGTTTTTGAACGCTAGGACCTTTTTCGTTAGTCATCAATTAATCAATTTCAATCCGCGTATCGTCATCACTTTCAGCCTGCTTCTTTGGTAAAACAAGTGAAAGAACACCGTTTTCATAATGAGCAGTAATGTTCTTCCGTTCAACATCTGGCAAACGGTATTGTCGACTCATTTGACCATAACGCCGTTCACTGTGAAGAATGTGACCATTCTTATCTGACTCGTCATCAATAGTGTCACGGTGACCAGTAATGGTTAAAATATTATTTGTGTAACTAATATGAATGTCTTTCTTGTCAAAGCCTGGCATATCAATTTTTACTTGATACCGCTTATCATTTTCTTCAATGTCAGTCTTCATGTGATCTTCAACTGGCGTAAAGTCAGAGAAGAAATCATCATTCATTAAGTTCCGCATGTTCATCATGTTATCCAAAAAGTTATTCCGACGTGTTAAATCGTTAGCCATAATAAAGCTTCCTTTCCGTTAACTTGATCTTGATTACATTACCTATCTTAATCACTAGAAGAGAAAGCGCAACTATTTTTAGCACTTTAAGTCAAAGAGTGCTAAAAATAATCTTACCTTTATTGACCAATCCCGATATGACAAGCTTTAAGGGATTACTACTTCCCCACAAAAATATAAATTTTAATTTAAATATATGAAATAATAATCATATGTTATTCAGATGTATTTATGGAAAAAAGAATGGTAGGATCAAATCGTAATTAAATTAAGGAGGGATTTGATGATCACAGTACAATTAGGTCAAACAACTGTACCAGCAATTGGCGTTGGTACGTGGAATATTGGTGAGGAACCAGCAAAACACGGCGAAGAGGTAAAAGCAATTCAAACAGCAATTGATGCAGGAGCAACCGTCATTGATACTGCCGAAATGTATGGTCAGGGACGTTCAGAAAAACTTACCAGTGAAGCAATTAAGCCGTTTGACCGGTCAAAGCTTTATCTCATCGACAAGGTACTACCCCAAAATGCCAGTCATCAACGATTGGAAAAAAGTCTTGATCGGAGTCTTAAGCTAATGCAAACTGATTATTTCGATCTTTACCTACTCCACTGGCGAGGCGGAATCCCCCTTGCAGAAACGGTAGATGAACTAGTTAAGATGCAAACTAAGGGAAAGATTCGTCACTGGGGCGTCTCTAATTTTGATGTTGCTGATTTGGAAGAATTATGGGCACTTCCTCATGGTCGAGAATGCGTTGCTAATGAAGATCTGTATAACCTTGATCGCCGGGGAATTGAATATGATCTTCTCCCTCTAATGCGGGATAATGACTTACCATTAATTGCTTATTCACCGCTTTCCCAAGGGGATCGATTAAGTGGTAATTTAGCAGTCAATCCCTTACTAAAAGAACTAGCTGCTAATCACCAAGCAACCGTCTACCAGATAATGTTAGCCTGGGTAATCCGTGATCAGCATACCTTAGCAATTCCCAAGGCTGCTAGTCCGAAACATGCTCGTGAAAATATTGAGGCATTAAACATCACATTTAGTCATGATGAGTTAGCTGCCTTAACAAAAGCTTTTCCTAAGCCAACCCACAAAGAACCATTAAGCGTAATTTAAAATAATTTCACTAAAAATGGCTTTAGAAGTCCACGATTTTGGTCTTCTAAAGCCTTTCTGTATTTATTCTTTTCACTTAAAAATGAACTCCTAGTGCCATCCGGGCAAAGCGACTCATTTTATCTGGTCCCCATACCGGCTCCCAGACGAGGTTAATTTCACATTCCGTGATCTCCGCTACCTGGAGAACGGCCTCCCTAATCATTTTATAAAGCAAATCACTGATCGGACAGCCCATTGTCGTTAAGGTCATCGTAATTTTACATTGTTGATCACTAACCTCAATGCCGTAAATAAGACCCAAATTGACTAAATCAATCCCCAACTCCGGATCAATCACGGTTTGCAATTGCTTAAGGACCTCCTGCTCAACAGTGCTTAATTTCTCTTTATCTAACATGATAAACCCTCCTTAGCCAATCGAACCTTCCATTTCAAAACTAATCAATCGATTTAGCTCAACTGCATACTCCATTGGCAATTTTTTCGTAAAGGGTTCTACAAAGCCCATGATAATCATTTCCGTCGCTTTTCGTTCGCTAATTCCCCGACTCATCAAGTAGTAAAGTTTCTCTTCGGAGATTTTCGAGACCTTGGCCTCATGTTCCATCGTGACATCCGAATTATTAATTTCATTGATTGGAATCGTATCGGAAGATGACTGGTCATCCATGATAATCGTGTCACATTCCACATGGGCCTTTGAACCGTTAGCTTTTTCGGTAAAGCGGATATTGCCCCGATAATCCGTTGAACCACCTGTCCGGGCAATCGACTTGGAAACGATTGAACTAGAGGTGTTCGGGGCATTGTGGATCATCCGTGCTCCTGAGTCCTGATGAATGTGATCACTAGCCACTGCAATCGAAAGCATTGTCCCGCGAGCTCCCTTGCCATTTAAGTAGACACTCGGGTACTTCATGGTAACTTTTGAACCAAGGTTTCCATCAACCCATTCCATTGTGGCGTTCTCGGCTGCAGCTGCCCGCTTCGTCTCCAAACTATAAACATTCTTTGACCAATTTTGGATCGTTGTATAACGGCAATAAGCGTCTTCTAGAACATTCACTTCAACTACTGCGGCATGCAGACTATCAGACGAATAGTTTGGTGCAGTACAGCCCTCGACGTAATCAACGCTAGCACCTTCATCAACAATAATCAGTGTCCGCTCAAACTGCCCCGTATTCTCCGCATTCAACCTGAAATAAGCCTGGATTGGCGTCTTGACCTTAACGCCCTTAGGAACATAAATAAAGGACCCTCCAGACCAAACAGCACCGTTCAACGCAGCAAATTTATTATCAGCTGGTTTGACTAACTTTCCAAACCACTTTTTGAATAGGTCTGGGTACTTTTGTAAGGCAGTGTCAGTATCCGTGAAAATGATTCCTTGTTTGGCAAACTGTTGCTTCATGTTATGGTAAACAACCTCTGACTCGTACTGGGCAGCTGAACCAGCTAAATATTTTCGTTCTGCTTCTGGCACCCCAAGACGATCAAAAGTTCGTTTTAGTTCTTCAGGAACGTCCTTCCAATCCCGGTACTTCTTAGCGGTCATTTTCTGGTAATACAACATATTCTCCAAGTCCAAGCCAGATAGATCTGGACCAAATTTAGGCATCGCCATTTTTTGATAAGTATGAAATGATTCTAAGCGATAATCCAGCATCCACTGCGGCTCATGCTTTTCTGCCGAAATTTTCCGGACTGTTGCTTCAGTCAATCCGCGTCCCGTTGAATAAAGTGGCTTCACGTCATCATGAAAGCCATATTGATAATCTTGATTACCGAGGACATTATTTACATCTGTCACGATTACTTGTCTCCTTTTGCATTCTTGAGCAAGGCTTCTTGTAGAGCCCACCAGGCTAAAGTTGCACACTTGATCCGGGCAGGAAACTCCATGATTTGGGTTAGCACCTGGGCATCCCCTAATTTTTTCAATTCATCTCTAGAGTGCTTTTCTCCAATTGCCTCATCGGAAAAAATTTTAGCGATTGCTAATGCCTCTTCCGTTGTTTTCCCCATCATCACATCGGTAAGCATACTGGCTGAAGCCTGACTAATCGTGCACCCCTGACCGGTAAATCCAATATCAGTTATTCTGTTATCTGCCCCCAGGTGAAGACTAATGTTAATTGTGTCGCCACAAGTTGTATTATGGAGCGTCTTTTCATTAGTAGCGTTATCCACAGCATAGTGGTGATGGGGGTTAGCTGCATGTTCTAAAATTACTGCCCGGTATAATTGATTTAATTTATCTAAGCTCACCCTTAAAGAACTCCTTTGCTTCTTTGATTGCATTAATTAACTGGTCACAGTCAGCTTGATTATTATAAAATGCCAAACTAGCGCGAACAGTCGAATTGGTTCCTAATGAATGAACGAGTGGTTCAGCACAATGGTGGCCCGCTCGAACGGCTACTCCTTCCATGTCTAATGCCGTTGCGACGTCATGGGGGTGAAGAGTATCGAGGTTAAACGAAACAACCCCAACATGCTGCTGAGGATTCTGTGAACCATAAACTTTCACTCCAGGAATCGCCATTAATTTAGGTACTAAATAAGCCATCAATTCCGTATCCCGTGCCCTTATTTGCGTCATCCCGACCCGTTCTAAATACTTGATTGCCGTTGCTAATCCAACTGCTCCCGCAATATTAGGCGTGCCCGCTTCAAACTTATGTGGGATCTGATCCCACTTACTGTTGTCGAGCTGAACATCCGCGATCATTTCACCGCCAAATTGGTAAGGCGGCATTTGTTCAAGGAGCTGTTGGTTTCCATATAAAACACCAATTCCCGTTGGTCCCAACATCTTATGCCCCGAAAAAGCATAGAAGTCAGCTGCTAACTTTTGCACATCTACCGGAACATGACAGGCTGCTTGGGCACCGTCAACAACAATAATTGCCCCGTTCTGATGAGCCAGCTCTGCTAATTCCCTGATTGGACTAACGTTACCAAGAACATTACCAACGTGGGTCACCGCAACAATTTTCGTTTTAGCGGTGATCTTTTGCTTGGCATCGGCTAAATTAATTTCACCGTTCGGGGTTAAATTAATGTATTTTAAGATTGCTTTCTTTCTAATCGCTAACTGTTGCCAAGGGATCAAATTGCTGTGATGTTCCGCAAGCGAGATTACGATTTCATCCCCTGGCTTAACATTCTGTTCACCATAAGTGGCTGCAATTAAATTAATGCTTTCGGTCGTTCCTCGGGTAAAGATTATCTCACGGGAAGCTTTAGCATTAATGAAGTGCTGAACGATTTTACGAGCGTTCTCATATTCTGCAGTCGCTTTGAATGATAGCTGGTATGTTCCCCGGTGGACATTAGCATTTTCTCGTTGATAAAAGCTGACTAACCGGTCAATCACGGACGTCGGCTTTAAGCTTGTTGCCGCATTATCAAGGTAGGCAAGTCGTTCACCGTTCATTGTCTGTTGCAATTCAGTGAAGTCTTGACGAACAAGCTCCCAATTAGGCATTTTCCAGTAACTTCCTTTCCAAAATATCAACCATTTCTTGGCGGACATTCTTATCAGGGATAGCAGTAATTACCGCGCTTAAAAATCCCCGAATCACCATTCGCTGCGCTTGGTGTAGGGGAATCCCCCGACTTAATAGGTAGTAAAGCTGATCCTGGTTAATCTTACCGACACTCGCTGCATGCCCTGCTTCAACGTCATTTTCATCAATCAACAAAATAGGGTTGGCATCGCCCGTTGCGTGTGGCGACATCATCAATAACCGGTTTTGCTGTTCTGCTTCTGAGCCATGAGCACCATGAATAATCTGACCAATTCCGTTAAAAATCAGTCGTGAGTTACCAAGAGCAACCCCACGCTGATTAATTAATCCCTGTGAATGAGGACTGCGGTTAGTAACTCGATTATTAATCCCAAGCTGTTGGTCATTTGTGGTTAGGGCAATCAGTTGTGAGTTAGCACGTGCTCCTTTACCAATTAATTCTGAATCAATTTCACCGACAGTATTACATTCATTCATCAACCCAATTGACCAGTCCACCTTAGCATAATCTCTAATTGCTGCCCGGTACTGATAATAACTAGGACTTTGTTGCGCTAAATGATCAAGTGAGGAGAAATGGACCTCACTATTTTCTTCAGCCATGATTTCCACAAAGTTAGTTAGGGGATTAGTCTGCTGACGAGCGGAAATTAAGTGATCAATAATCTGGAAGCGACTATTTTCTCCAGCAACAATTAATAGATGAAAATTAATTGTCCCTTTGATGGTCTGGTCAAAGTTAACTGTCAGGTGAATTGGCTCCTTTAATTCGACGTTGCGCGGAACATATACAAAAAGGCCCTGATTAATAAAGGCAGTATGGTAAGCCGCTAAGAGGTTTTCATCCGGTTGAATTACCCTTGCTAAGTATTTAGTTAGTATTTGAGGATGAGCAGTGATTGCCGAACCTAGCTCACTAATAATAATCCCCTGTTCTTTCAATTGATTAGGGAGCGTAACTGTAACTTTCTGGGAATTTACCTCTACTGTAACTTGTTCAGAGTCCGTTAGCTGTTCAATCACTTTAGGAAACTGAAGAGACGAAGACTGATCAGAAATAAGCGGCCAATCTTGAAAATTAAATTTTGTTACTTTGGGCAACTGTGTAGTGGTTACATCCTGAAATGCCCTTTGACGTAACTGAGTCAGCTCTTCTGGCTCCTTAGTCGTTGCAAACTGCTGAAGTTGGGATTTAAGGTGTGAATAATCAAAATTCATAATATCAGTACCCCTACTTATCTTCATCAACCAAATCAACTTTTAAGCCAAGCTCATCACGCAATCCGGCATACCCCTCAGCTTCTAGTTTCTTTGCCAATTCAGGGCCGCCATCCTTAACAATTCGCCCGCCCATCATTACATGAACCGTATCAGGAACAATATAGTTCAGTAGTCGTTGATAGTGGGTAATAATTAGCGAACCAAAATTAGCACCCCGCATAGAATTAACTCCCCGAGAAACGACTTTTAGAGCATCAATGTCTAGTCCCGAATCAATTTCATCTAAGATCGCAAAGCTTGGTTTAATCATCAATAGTTGAAGGATTTCATTCCGCTTTTTTTCGCCACCCGAAAAGCCTTCGTTAAGGTAGCGTTCCGTCATTGACTCTTTCATGTCTAACAGCGCCAGCTTTTGGTCAAGTTCCTGAAGAAAATCCATAATTGAAATTTGGTCATCCTTTGGTCGTCGCGCGTTCATTGCTGCTCGCAAGAATTCTGCATTGGTTACCCCTTGAATTTCTGCTGGATACTGCATTGCTAAAAATAATCCTTTTCGGGCACGTTCATCAACGGGTATCTCGAGGATACTCTCACCATTTAATAAAATATCACCTTGCGTAACGTGATAGTTGGGTTGTCCCATAATCGTCTGCGATAAGGTTGACTTCCCCGTTCCATTCGGGCCCATGATTGCGTGAATTTCCCCAGTTTGCATTTTAAGATTAACGCCCTTGAGAATTTCCTTTTGTTGATGAGTTTCTTCATCTTCAACCGCAACGTGAAGGTCTTTTATCTGTAAAATAGCCATATTTAGTGTTCACTCCCTAATAAAACACAATATCATGATGTCAATTACCTATTTTACCAGTTTCTTCTGGGGATGAATAATTAGATTGAGAAAAAGAAGTTTGATTCTCGTAATTAGACTTAATAGACTCGAAAATAATTAAGTGATTGCTAGAAGATCGAAAAAAGCTAACTAGTGATAAACCCTAATTAGCTTCTTGAATGTTATATGACTAAGAGCGGTTTCTCGGCAACATAGCCGAAACGTGTTCGCAGGAAAGCCCTTAGAGACAACAAAGAGCTAACTAGTAGCGAATACTAATTAGCTCTTTAACTATTATATGGTTAAGATCTGTTCCTCAGGAACTTGCTAGAGCTAGCAACCTCCTTCCTAGGCGCTAGTCGCCTTCGTCAGGAGAAATTGCTAGCTTTCCGCAAGTTCTTTGCTGAGTCACACTCTATTTTTTTAGTACCAACCGTGTGATTGCCAGAATGATTGTGCGGCACTCCAGGAACCGTAACGGCTAGCTACGTATTGATCGGCTACTCGTTCTTGGTTTGCGGCAGAGTAGTCACCGTTAAGGTATGATGCGGATAATTGGTACTTACCAATGTATTGACCGTTTTGGGCACCGTAGTTACCACCTGATTCACGGGCAGCAATCCATGCCTTAGCAGCGGCATCATTACCGGCTACGCTTGATGTGTAGTTGCTGTAACTTGCAGCATTGCTTGCTGAAGTTGTTGCAGTTGCAGTTTGTGCAGCTGAGTTGTTAGTAGTAGCTGCAGAACTAGTTTGGTTGTTTTGAGTTGTGGTATTTGCTGATGGCAAAGTTTCAACTTGTTGTTGAGTAGCAGGTGCAACTTCACCGTCATCCTTAATTACTAACTTTTGACCAACGTAGATCAAGTTCTTGTTAGCAATGTTGTTGTTTGAGGCCAAAGTATCAACGAAAGTTAAATCATGACCTAATTTGTAAGAAATCCCAGAAAGGGTGTCGCCTGATTGAACAGTGTAAATACTGTCGGCGCTAGCGGTGGTTGCAGTAGCTACAGTACCTAAAGCAACGGCACCGGCAATGGCTGCTGTAATCTTAGCTGCTTTCTTAGATAACTTCATAAAAAAATCAATCCATCCTTTTCTCTTGTAAGTTTGTAAGTAATATGATGTTAATTGTTTTGGAAATTGATGTTTTAGATATCATCAACGGTTATATACTATACAGGTTCAGCGTTACGGATGGGTTACCACGATTTTTCAAATTCCGCTATTTTTGTAATTTTTTGTAACAAATATGCATCTTTTTCTTATATATTCATTTCACTAAAAGAGTCATTTACTGATATACCAACGTTCTTCGGTTATCCTAAAATTTTCCTTCGTTAATTTGGAAACCAACCAAATATTCCATTATTTTCGCTGCTTTTTACTAAGAATTCTTATTTTAAGCTAAAAAAAGCCCCATAACACGTAAATGTTACAGGACTATTTCAATTATTGATGTCTTTGTAATTTGAATTTAGTTATTCATCAAAACATCAAGCAATTCAGAGGCAGACTCCTTCAATGCATCCTTAGACTTATCATTTCCAAGGTGAGTGAAGATTTCACCAACATAAACTCCCTTATTAAATAGTTCAGTGAAGACCTTGTCGATAACTGGCTTGGTCTTTTCTGGTTCTTGAACAGGGCCAAATGGGTTAGCAAAGAATGTCTTACTCATCCCAACTTCATCAGTTGTTCCCAAGGCCTTCCGTTGACCAGCAATAAAGACTTTTTCAGCTTCTTCCTTAGTGTCAAAGCGGTGAATTCCAACTTGATCGCTATAGTTGTTAGCATACAACCACATGTCAATATGATGGTGCTTAACAACATTTTGGTAAGTATCAGCTGGAATAATAACCCGGGCGTTACTCAATTCAGGGTTAAGGTATACACCCCGGTCCATGTTGTTAAATGCAACCGCACTGCTTAAGTCGTCCAAACGAACAAAGGCACCAGTTTCTGTACCTTGTGCATAGATGTGACCATCATCAGTTAAGGTAAAGCTTCCCATATCATCAAAAATGGTTTCCATGCTGACAATCTTATCATCAGCTAATTCTTGCAAAGCTTCAATTGATTCTGACTTTCCGGCACCGGAGTCCCCAAAGAAGACAACGTTCTTTTCCTTACCATTAGTGAACTTGATCTTCAACATTGAACCGTGAATTGGTAAACGACCATTGTAAATTTGGTGAAGGTTATGAACGGTCAAGCACATCTTCTTCATGTAACCAAAGTAAGTGGTCTTGTCAGTATATGGTACTTCACCAACCCAAATATCGTTCTTCTCATCGTGGTAATAGTGTGAAACCATTCCCTCAGTCTTTTCAAGACCAAAGAGAACAACAAGATCTGGCTTTTGTCCTTCAACTTCTTCGGGTGATGCTAATTCAAACAAGTTTGAAAGAGCAATCCCGTTTACTAAGTAGTCAACGTTAAAGTAGATGAAGGCAAGACTTTCACCAATCTTAGCTGGATAACAGAACCACTTACCCCGTTCACCATGGAAACGATCGACCGGGTTCTCTTCTACAGCCGAGAAGACTCCTTCCCGTTTGTTACTCTTAGTATGCATCATCATTGGTGGTCGGAGCATTACGGTATTGATGAAATCAATGTCACGCAGTTCTTCATAACCAGCAGGAATCTTCCAATCATGTTGTTGAACTAAAATTGTAGCGTTAGTTGCTGCATTGACTTGCCGGTAAGTCCGGTTTTCAAATCCTTGAAGTTTTTCTTCAAGAATCCGGTAAAGTTTCCGTACTAAATCATTAAACTGGGTATCAATAGTCCGAAATTCATTGCCAACAATTTTATTATCATTGTAACTAATGACAGAAACCCGCAATAATGAACGATAGTATGAGTACAATTCTTCGACACTAGCTAAGATATCTTTAGGATCATATTCATCAAAGGCGCTATCATCGTCAAAAAGGATCTTCTTTAATACATCGATAAACTTATCAACACTGGCATTATCAAAAGCATCATCATCATTATCAGGATTTCGTGAATCCAAGTATAATTTAACGATTTGCTTTACCTCATCACTATTTACTAATGAAGGAATATCAGTGAAGTAATTTTGACTGTAATTTAAGGTCGCTACTCCACGTTCAGGATTTACATATAGTGACTTAGTATCAATAATCTGACTGTCTTTTGACATTAATCTCATCCTTTCATCTCCGTAGTGTCTCTATTATAGTATATTTTTAAGAGAGAGATGAAAAAAATATTAACAAAATTTCATTTATTTACGTAAAATACCAAATTTTATTAAAGAAAACGTTTTCTTAACTATGCTAAAATAAACTATAAGTAAATATTTTTAAGGAGAGCCATTAATAATGAAGATAAATTGTAATAAAACCCTTGCCGTCTCTCTTCACCGTGTTTTCAATGCAGACCTAAATGAACACGGAACCGTTTTTGGCGGACGAATTTTAGAGCTAGTGGACGGTGAGGCATCTGTTGCCGCTATGCGGGTCACCCGCTCAACTGTCGTGACTGCCGCTATGGATCATGTTCAATTTCTTAAACCATTTCAACTCCAAGACTCAATGTGTATGGAAGCTTATGTTACAGGTGTTGGTCATAGATCATTAGAGGTTTTCGTCAAGGTCATTGGTGAACACCTGATGACTGGTGAACGTTTCGTCGGCTTTTCTTGCTTCATGACTTACGTGATCCAAGACCCTAAGAAAGTAATCCAGTACGATCAATTGATTCCACAAACAGCAGAGCAAAAAGCAATGGTAGCTGGCTATGCAACCCGTCGCCAGCATCGAAAAGAAAATCGTCAAAAACAAGCAGCAATTATCAACTCAATCAGTAAAGATAAGCCATGGGAAAATTAATTTAATAACGGCTCCTCACCCCCCAAAATGATTTGAAAGTTGAGAAGCCGTTAAGTATTTATTTGACTATTTTAACTGCAGTCCCGTATGCCGTAACCGTTGAAGAAGTAGAATCAAAGCGCATCGCTACTACCACATCTGCTCCAACTTGCTTTGCTTTATCTCGTAATGCTTTAATTGCTTGCTCATGGGCAGACGTTTTCTCCTCTCTAGTAGCAGTCCCAAATACTACTCCAATAATCCTATAATCGTTCTCTGGAATTTGTTCAGTCGTTGTTAAAGTAATTTCATCAATTGCTTCAATTACTGACCGTTTTTTCTTCTTTTGTCCCTGAGAAACAAAACCTGCTAGGCCACGATTTATTCCTGCTCCATACATCTTTTTAGCGCGATCCATCGATTCCTGATCATTTTTTGACTTAAACAGCATTTATCTCCCACACCTATTCATAGATTATTATATTTAGATTATAGCAAAAACTCTCAATAATAGCGGATAACACACTATTATCGAGAGTTATTTACTATTTTATTGCAGAAACGCGTTAAGTTGAGGCTTGCTAGAGATAACAGTTCTCGGCAACATAGTCGAAATGCGCTCGCCCTAAATTCACTCAAGACATTTCTAGGCAACATAGCCGAAACGCGTTCGCAGAAAAGCCCTTAGAGACAACAAACTCCCTCCCAGGTGCTTTCAGCACCCAGTCGGGAGAAATCGTTATCAACCGTGAATTTTATACGGGTTCACGCTCTATCTATTTTAGTACCAACCGTGTGATTGCCAGAATGATTGTGCGGCACTCCAGGAACCGTAACGGCTAGCTACGTATTGATCGGCTACTCGTTCTTGGTTTGCGGCAGAGTAGTCACCGTTAAGGTATGATGCGGATAATTGGTACTTACCAATGTATTGACCGTTTTGGGCACCGTAGTTACCACCTGATTCACGGGCAGCAATCCATGCCTTAGCAGCGGCATCATTACCGGCTACGCTTGATGTGTAGTTGCTGTAACTTGCAGCATTGCTTGCTGAAGTTGTTGCAGTTGCAGTTTGTGCCTGAGTATTTGCTGAAGCAGCTTGTTGTGATTGTGCTTGGCTTTGACTAGCAGCACTAGTTGAGGTAGCTGCAGAACTGGTTTGGTTAGCAGTATTTGCTGATGGTAAGGTTTCAACTTGTTGTTGAGTAGCAGGTGCAACTTCACCGTCATCCTTAATTACTAACTTTTGACCAACGTAAATCAAGTTCTTATTAGCAATGTTGTTGTTTGAAGCTAATGTATCAACAAAAGTTAAATCATGACCTAACTTATATGAAATTCCTGATAAGGTGTCACCGCTTTGCACCGTGTAAATTGAGTCGGCGTTAGCGGTTGTGGTAGTTGCGATAGTTCCTAAGGCAACAACCCCGGCTACAGCAGCTGTAACTTTAGCGATGTTCTTCGATAACTTATTCATATAAATGAAATACCTTCCTTTTCTCAAATATTGTTTCAAATTTCTAATTATTAATTTAAGTCGTTGATGACCTCATCAACGGTTTCTAATATACACGATTAAAATTACATGGTAGTTACCACAAATTATCAATTTCAGCCTTTTCCGTAATCTGATGTAATAAAAAGTTTATTTTCACTCTTGAGAAATGATAATAAATCCCAGTAGCAAGCGCTCCACGTGTCTTTCTTTATCAAATCATTTATAAAAGATATTTTGTAATAAAGAAAAACAAAAAAGTCTAAATTAGGGTTTTCTGACCCTTAATTTAGACTTTTTATCACTATTCAGTGTGTTTCTGTAACTGTTTTGTAACTAAGAAAGATGCGCTAACCATGAACTAGCTGGTAATTGCGTCTTAAAGAAGTCATCAGGAGCATTAAAATGAGAGGTCTCTTCTTGATCATTAACCACTGTCTTTGCACTACTAGCAATTACACGGTGTTGATGAAGCTCCAATGGTTCGTCATCCACAGTGGCTAATTTTCCCCACTTCAACTGTGCATTAGGAGCTACCCATCCCCACTCATTCACTTGGGCACTAGTATTTTCACCGTAGCCATCAACCTGAGTAACCACCTCTTGCTGGCAGTCAGCCTCAACCATAGAAGCTAACTGAACATTCCAACGCGCATCAGAGCCATCAAGAAAACTATAAAAGCTGCTGTATCCGTGTTGATTTTTTGGAATAATTCCTTCCACATCCAGCTTTGAACCCCGTGCCTGATAAGAATGAACCGCTTGACGAACTAAATTGCCATGATAGCGATTATTCTGGCAGAACTTTACCTGCGCTCCTGCCCCCATCAAAATCTCAGTAGCAGTATATAACGGACTTTGCGTCTCATACTCACTCTCTTCAATAATCGTTACCTGAGCGCCAGCACCAACGATGATTAGGTTATGCGGATTATTGCTCCTCGTTACTAACTCAATTTTTAACGGTTTCTCTAATTTTGTCTCATCTGGAACATAAATAAATTGACCAGTATCCATTAATGCCAGGTGAAGTGCATTCAACTGGTTATCCTGCCAGCGAACTGCTTTTTCCATCAAGTTTTCCTGTAATAATTCGGGATATTTCTGAACAGCCACGTTGATTGGCAGGGCTACAAAATCATCCCCGTCATGATTCAGTGATAAAGATTCATCATTACCAGCAATACTTGGTTGCTGCCACTTTGCTAACCATGCTTGCTGGTGATTGGCTAACGGAAACCGTTTTTGCAACATTATTGCTAGTGAACGCTTCTTTTGGAGCCAGTCTGGTTGTCCCTGACTGACCTTTTGAACAGTCTTCAATAATTCTTCATTCATTAATCTCACCTGCTAATGGACTAACTTATCCCAAATAACTACTTTGCCACTAGCAAATGACTTAGGGACATCAATAATCCGCTGATTGGAACTCCCTCGAAATTGTAAAGTTAAATCCTTTTTTGCTAATAAAAACCGACCATCAACCAAGATATCAATATTATGAAGCATTTCCAGTTTATCATCAGAATCCTTCAACAGTTCCTCCCAGGTATATCCAGACCATGACCAAATATCTTTAGTATGGCCGAATTCTTTTCGTAACCGGTGAATTAGCTTTAAACAAACCTGAGTGTTTAAGAACGGTTCGCCGCCAAGAAGAGTAAGCCCCTGAACATAACTTTGCGAAAGATCCTCCATTATCTGATCTTCAAGTTCCTGGGTATAAGGCTGTCCATAGTGAAAATTTTGTGCCGCCTTATTGTAGCAACCCGGACAATTAAATAAACAACCACTAACATAAACACTGCATCGAACCCCTTCACCATCAACAAAATTAAACGGTTTATAGTCCGCTACGTATTGAAGTGAATGATCCTTTGCCAACCACTCCTTTGGTTGTGGATTTTTTGGTAATCTTTGCGGCCTTTTCTCTACCATTCTAATCCCCCACTAAATTTGATCGCCATTAATGGCAGCCCGATCTTCTTTTGAATCGAATTGACGATTTTGTTCAAACTGAGCAGCCGACTTAATCATTGAAGAACTCATATGCTTTACTCGGTGGATAATTTCCTCGTGCCGACCATGAACCATTGGTCGCTGTTGTGGATTACCTAAGTAGCCACAAGTCCGCTTAACAACGTCACACGTTGCCGGATCGTGGTTCCCACATTGCGGACACTTAAACCCACGTGCAGTTGCCTCAAATTCGCCTTTAAAGCCACACTTAAAGCATTGATCAATTGCGGTATTTGTTCCTAAGTAGCCAACATGATCATAAGCCCAGTCCCAAACTGCTTCGAGCGCCTTCGGATTTTGACGAAGATTTGGATACTCACAATAGTGAATAAAACCACCGGCAGCTTGGTATGGGAACGCTTCTTCAAATTCTAGTTTCTCAAATGGTGTCGGATGCTTGCGAACATCATAGTGGAAACTGTTAGTGTAATATTCCTTATCAGTAACATCCTCAATCCGGCCAAATTTTTTAAGGTCATCTTGGCAGAAAGTATCAGTCAATGATTCAGCGGGAGTTGAGTAAAGACTGTAGTGGTAGCCTTCTTCGCTTTCCCATTTAGCACAAAGTTCATGCATCGCCTTAGCAATCGAAACTGCAAAGTCATGAGCTTCCTGGTTATGTTCCCATTTTGAACCATAAAATGTGGTGCAAACTTCATAGAATCTAATGTACCCCAAAGAAATGGTTGCTCGACTATTTTTAAAGACTTCATCAACACTATCAGTCCGCTTTAGTCGCTTTCCAAACGCACCATACATGTAAAGCAATGGTGCATTTTCGGGCTTGGCCTGCTTTGTCCGCG
>ENA-UOJG01002300-UOJG01002300.1-human-gut-metagenome-genome-assembly--contig:-C47-NODE-2300-length-16649-cov-5.488912_pt1 | contig 16649 bp, 6 predicted proteins | sample MGYA00242340_ERZ723887 | MGnify/ENA metagenome assembly ERZ723887 | reverse complement strand
CTTCTGGATGCGCGCAACCCAGATGGAAGAAGCAACTTGGACGTTCTGCGGCAAAATACGCAAAATCCTCCACCCCCAACGATGGCACGTCCCGCAGGATCACCTTGTCTGAGCCAAACTGCGCGCACGCTACATTACGAACCAAATCAACCATACGGTCATTGTTGATCAGCGGAGAGTAGCTCGGCTCGACAATCAGCTCTGCTCGTCCACCCATCATGTTTGCAGTCTGCTCACAAATTTCGCGGACGTGTTTTCTGGCAAACAGACGTGTTTCCGGCGTAAGTGTTCGAATAATGCCGGACAATTCAACGTAATCAGCAATTTGATTTCGCACAGTTCCGCCGTGAATGGATCCGAAGGAACATACAGCGGAATCGGTGGGACTGATGTTTCGGCTAATCAGCGACTGTACTGCCGTCAGAATCTGTGCCGCGATCAGGATTGCGTCCACGCCCTCGTTCGGATGTGCACCGTGACAGGACGTTCCATAGACCTTAAGCGTCAGCATATCAGAAGCTGCATACATTTTTCCGTATTTCAGCCCGATCTGTCCGGCAGGCAGATCGCCCGCAACGTGCAGTCCAAGCACGGAGTCTACATGCGGGCTTTCAAGGCAGCCCTGTGCGATCATGCGCGCTGCGCCGCCAATGGTCTCCTCTGCCGGCTGGAATAAAAGCTTGACGGAGCCATGCAGGGATTCGCGCATGGACTGGAGCAGCTTTGCCGTTCCCAAAAGGATCGCCGTATGCGCGTCGTGACCGCAGGCATGCATCACACCCGCTGTCTTCGAGCAATATGGCGCGTCCGGATGATCCTCCTGTATCGGAAGCGCATCCATGTCCGCCCGCAGCGCAATTACCGGACCGGAGAAAGATCCTTTAATCAGCCCTACGACGCCGCTTTCTGCCACATTCCTCTCGTATGGAATGCCCGCCGCATCTAAATGCTCACATACCAATTCCATCGTCGGAAACTCCTGCTCGGATAGATCCGGATGGGCGTGCAGGTGTCGCCGCAACGCAACGGCCTCTTCCCCGATGTGTTGCTGTGTAATGGCTTCCCGAATATAATTCATAGTTTTCTCCCGTTAAAAACCTGTCAGCACGGCGATTTCGACCAACACCATCTGTGCGGCAAACAGGATCAGGAAAAGCTTTCCGAACCATTTCAGCCAGCGGTCATAGCGTACATCACCCAGCCCGCAAATGATCACAATACCGCAGGTTGGCCATAACAGGTTGCTCAAACCATCGCCGAATTGGAACGTCAGGCAGGCCACCTGACGACTGACGCCCAGCACGTCGGCCAATGGCGCCATGATAGGCATGGTAGCGGCGGCCTGACCGGATCCAGACGGGATCAGGAAGTTGATCAACGTGTGCGCCACCAGCATGAGCTGTGCTGAAATTGCAGAGGGTGCTTTTTCCAGAAGATTTCCAAGTGCATAGATGATGGTGTCCATGATTTGCGCGTGATTCATAATGACAATGATGCCCTTGGCAAGGCCGGTCAGAATGCAGCCCCACACAACGCTCCTGATACCGGCAAGCATCTCCTGACAATAGTCGTTTGGCGACCACTTATCGATCAGCGCGGCCACGGCAGACATGATAATGAACAATCCGCAGAGTTCTTTATAGCCCCACTTCCAGCGGATCATTCCCAGCATCAGGATGACCAACGTGGCAAGCACGTCCAGAAGAATCAGCGTATGTCGCCATGTAAATGTGTACGAGTCTAATTGACTGCGTTCAAACGAGTGCGTACACGAATCTCCATAAACCACCGAAAGCTCCGGCTTCCGGCGCACCTTGCGTGCATACAGCATCAGATATGCCACTGCTGCTCCCATCAGCACGACAAAGCAGACTGCGCGGTAACCGATGCCAGAATATAGCTGCACACCGGCAATGGACTGCGCAACGGCTACGGTATACGGGTTCAGCGTCGCGGCCATAAACCCAACATATTCTCCGAGCGCGATCGTGGCAAATCCCGTCATCGCATCATATCCAAGAGCCATCATCAGTCCGACGATCAACGGGTAGAACCCATAAAACTCGCTGAGCATTCCAAAAAGAGAACCTCCCAGGCCAAAGACGAGCATCAGAACAGGGATCAGGATCAGCGAGCGGCTACCGTTTTTTTGCACCACGCGACCGATAAATGCGTGGAAAGCGCCGGTTTTGACAATGACACCGAATGTCGCGGCGCAGGTCATGATCACAAAAATAATGTCCGCCGCGCTGACGCAGCCCTCATACAAAGAAGCAAACAGGCCGAGAAGTCCAGTGGCGGAGACTTCAGATTTGCTGATCTCATGGTAGCTTCCCGCAATTGCGACCTTTCTTGCAGCGCCGTCTATATCTATTGTTTCATAGTCAAACGAACCGGAGGGAACGACCCACGTCAGAATCGCGATCACGACCAATATGAAAAAAACGACCAGCCATGTATCCGGAAGTTTCCGCTTGCTCGTTGTGCTTTTGTGCATGAAGGATCTCCTTTCTTTCTGTTGCCGTGCGGCAAATGTCTGGCTTACATGTTCTCAATTATATAACATGGAGTGCACGCCAGCAATGCAATATCCTGCCTAAAATATTGCAAATCATGCTGAATGTGCGCACAATTGCTTCTTTTTGTGAACAGGAAATCGCGAGAAAGGCGTTTCGTATGTCCAATTTCCCAATCAGGCAAGGAGCATACTGAAAAAGAAGGCGCATCCGGTCGAACCGGATGCGCCAAAGCAGGGGGAAGCTTGCGTTTTTACGGAAGTGAGACAGTTTTGCGGGCTGTTTTGTCATACATGCGGCTGAGGATCGCCGCGACCTCGCTCCGCTTGATGTCGTTCGTCGGATAGAAGGTGCCGTTTTTGTCAGAACCGGTCAGAATACCCGCGCGATAGAACGTATAGATCTCCAATGCGTAAGTATCCGTTGTTATGACGTCCGGGATCTTGTTGTCCGCGACGGTATTGATCTGCCGGTAGTCGCTCATCGCGCCATAGAAAATGTGGACAAATTCATTGCGCTTGACGGGGGTATTCATCTGCGCAGGCGTATAATCCAGATACATCTTTTCAATGATCCCGTTATCTACCGCGTAGCTGACATAGCTGCTGTACCAGTACGGAGAGCCATTGCGCAGTGTGACCTTTCCGTTGTTGTTCAGCATCTGGTGCAGTGCGGCGGACAGCTTGATAGCCTGTGCAACGGTGAGCGTGTCATCCGGCTTATAGAGCGTTCTCGTTACACCGTCGATCAGATCCTTTTCCCATGCGGCGCGGACACTGTCATAATACCAGCTGCTTCTGGAGACATCGGTGAACGGGAAAGGATCTCTTTCCGGAACGCCGGGTTTGGTCGGCACAGACGGCGTGACAGGACCGACTGGCGGCGTATAGCGGCCGGAAACACGGACGGTTTTGCCGCCAAACCAGTCCGTTCCGTTCAGACTGTACTGCACCGTATAGCTGACGGAGCTGCTGCTGTAATTGGCAGGCAGAGTCAGGGTTGCCGTTTGCTTCGCTGCATCGCCACTCGTCTTCGCAGTGATCGTGCCAGCCTTGATCTGAATGCCATTTTGCAGGTTCGTGCCGGTGAGCGTGACCGTGATCATGCCGCCGTTGGAGGGAAGCTCCGTGGGCGCTACGCTATAGTCCGTCACCGACGGCTCAGTGGGCTGTGTGCCGCCGCCCGTGCCGGGAACTGTTGCGGTCAGCTCTCCCGCGAGCGTCGTTCCGTCCAGACTGTAACGGAAGTAGTAGGTCACAACGTCCGTTCCGGTATTTTCCAGGAGCTTGACTTCCGCACTGCGGGAGGCATCCGAGCCTTCCGCATCAACGGGAGTCAGCATAGCCTGGTCTGTGCCCCAGTGGAACTTCGTGCCATCCGGCAGGTTCGTTCCGGTAAGGGTCAGCATTGCCTTGCCGCCCGCAGAGGTCAGCGGCGAGGGATCTGTCGTGAGCCGGAAGTCGGTCACTGTTGGGGTTGGCTCCGCGCCGCCCTTCCGGATCGTCACATTGACCTGCCCGTTGTGCGTGATGGTCAGTGTGTAGACGCCGTTTTCATACGCTTCCGTGTAGAAGTTGTCATCGGCGAGTTTTGTACTGCCGCCATTTCTGGTGACAACTGCGGTCGGCCGGTCTCCGGTGTGCAGCGTGATCATCGTGCTCCGGAGATCGCGGTCCTTATCAAGCTTGGGATTGGAAATATGGTATTTCATATAGTCCTGTACATAGTCCTTATGATCGCCGTTCCAGTCGTTCCCGAAGCTTGTCCAGTCCGGATTCTCGCTTTCGCCGGGAACCCAAAGCTCGTCCTTGTCCGTGCGGAAGTTGTTGAGATCGATCTTAATGCTGTCAGCCGTCTCATGCGCAATCAAATAGGTATGTGGCGTCAGAGTAAAGCCCATACTGGTTGCGAATGTCGCGTCTGTGGGAGTGAGCGTAGCAGACTGATTCTTGTTTTCATTAAAGAGACTATTCATGATGAGAAGCCGTCTGCCGGTCTGTCCCGATCTGCCGCCCAGGAGTGTCTCCACAAAGGCGTCGCCTGTGGAAAGTTCCGGATACAGTTCATTCAGGATATTCGTCTTATCGGCCAGATCTGCGCTCCGCAGCACTCTGCCAAACGCAGCAGCCTCTGCATCGGACAGCTTGCTGGACAGGACAGGCAGTGTGCGGTACCGGCCGTTCGTCTGCAGGAGGTTGTTGTCCTGCGCTGTGCCATACAGCCCTTCGGCAAAATTCGTCGGGAGATAGCTGTCCGTATGATAGACGGCTTTGATCTCATCCTTGACCTGCTCGCGCGTCGCCGCGGGATTTGCGATCATATAGCGCATTGTTGGGATGATTGACTCCTTGAGAACCCAGGATGCCTCATCATAGACACCGGTGCAGTAGAAGGGGTGCTCGGCGTTGAATACCGTGCCGCCATTGACGTAGGATTGGAGCATATTCATGGCGAACAGCGTTTCAGGGAAGGTATAAACGCGGCGCACGTCTTCATAGGTGGTATTCATGACCGGCTCGAAGAGCTTGTGGTAGCGGATTTCGTACCACGCCCACGCATCGGTCAGCGCGCCCCAGTTGTCTGCAAGGCCACTCAGCCATGTGCCAAGCGCGAAGCTGCGCACCGTATTGTAGCCGCTACTGGAGGTGCTCTTAGAGTTGATGACAAGATACTTATGATGCTTCTGCGCAGTCTTAAACAGTGTATCATTCTCAAACCATTTTTCCATCCGGTGGTTTGTATCGTCAATGTCGGTCAGAACCAGATAGATGCCCTTGGAGGAGAAGAGTTCAAGGTATTCTGCTGTCAGCTGTGCGACGGCACCCGTATCTCCATTATGATGGTTTTCGGCAAAGACAACGCCCTTGATGCAGGAATTGTTATCGATCAAATCGTTCAGCCAGTCCATATCGATCAGATTGCGGAACGTGTTGATCGGAACACCGCCGGTCATCAGCGTCAGGTAAAGGTTGATCCCCTTTTCCTGTGCGATCGCAACATGGTACTCATAGAACTTCTGGAGATTTTCCTTATTGCCAGTGCCTCCCCATGCGTGGCCGAGATAGTCGTCGGCATGAAGCTGGATTGCCGTGTAAGGCTTGAGATCCTCTGGGATCAAGCTCCATACGCCTTCCATTGTGTTGTGGCCCTGCATCGGAACGCCGGGAATTCCGGAATTATCCCACCATGCCGGATGCTTTGTATTTGCATACAGCGACACAAGCAGCAGCGGATGCTCCGCATCGACCAGCATACGCGGCGTGGTTGCCGGCTCTGTAGAGGTAACGACAATTTCCACCGTAGCAGACTTGTCGTTCAGCTCAGGAAGCGTAACGTGCAGTCTGGTGCGTCCCGCCATTTTACCGGTGACGGTTTTCTGCGTCTTGCCGTCGCCGGAAAGACCGGCAATTGTGTCGTTTTCCAGTGTAAATCTAAAATCATCGCGGAAAACTACAACACGTTCAGCGTTCATTGCCATTGCAAGAACAGGCTTCGATTCCCCGTCTCCAAGGCGAATGGGACCGCTGGGCTCCAGCGCGACAGAGGAGACGGTTTCATCCAGATCCGTACCGGTGTAATACGCAAAGGCATCGACCTGGACCGGGGCATTGCTCTCCGCCTCCAGGCGAACCGTGTGCTGTTTGTTTTCCAGTCCGTGCAGCTCCAGAATCGTGAACTGATACGGATTTGTGCTGCTGTTTGCATTTCCGATCGCGACCAACACGTCGTCAACATAGATCCATGCGCGACCATAATTGCTGTCCATCTGACCAATCCAACGGAAGCCGGTACCGGTAAAGGTCAGACTTGCAGTAGCGCCGGGAGCGTCATTGGCCTCCTTCGCGCTGCCTTCGTAATGATTTGTGCTGTTTTCATCGACCCAGTTTCCGGTGTACTGGATCTGGCCGCTGTGGCTGTCCACATATACCCAGTTTCCAGCTGTACCGCCAGTTACGGTAAGCATTGTCGTTTTGAAGCTGCCCGCAGCGGTGGCCGTAATGGCGACGGTTCCTCTGGCTACGCCAGTCACGGTGTTGCCGTCAATGGTGACTTTTCCGCCCGGAGAAGGCGCATAGCTGACAGCCGTGACGGCGGCGTTGAAGTTCAGCCGTGTCTTTAGCGTCGAAGTTCCACCCACCGTAATGCTTGCCGGATTGGCTTCAACAGACCAGACCCGCGTAGGCACGGTTTCAATCGCCGTTTGATTGACCTCGAATTTCTGAAGATCAATGACATTTTTATCGGCGTTATTCCAGCCTTCCTTCGGCTCAACGCTGATCAGATAGACATCAGGCGTCAAGCCTGTCTTTTCATAGACCTTTGCCGCCGAAGCCGCTTCGCCATTCAGATCCACCTCACTCGTCTCGACCAGAATGGGCTCGCCGCTCGGATTATGCCGGTAGAGTCTGACAATCGCAGTGCCAAAGTTCGTATCCTTCTGGGCAAAATAGCGGACACCCGTTCCATAGAATACCAGAGATGCCTGTGCACCCTTGGTATAGGAAGACGGATCCTCCTGATCGAGCTTGTCGACGACCCAGCCTTCCTCAAACTGGATGTGCGGAGAAAGCTGGTTGCCATTGACGCGCGAAGGAACGGAGACCCAGTTGTCGGCAAGCGTCTGCGCCGGTACAAGATTCGTCAGCGTGAACTCCTGATAGCCGTTGCCGTCAAGTGTAATGGTGTATGTACCGGCAGCAGCGTCGAACGCCGTCTGGATCTGTTTGGACTGTCCTGCAAGGCTGCTTGTCAGCGCCAGCGTTGGTTCCGCGCCAAGACCGGAGATTGTGATCGTGGCCTTGCGCCACGTGCTTTCGCCGTGCGCGGTGTTCTGTGCGTAGCTGTCTTTGAGGTAGTTATACATCAGGCGGTTGTTGTCGGAATCCCATGTGGGAGTCGTTCCTTTCACATAGCCTTCCCAGATCGGGTTTTTGTCGACCCAGTAGTTATTGAAGCGGAACTGGAGTGTGCCCGCCTGCGCCTCGTCCACAAGAAGCATGGAGTAAGGCTCAAATTCGATATTCGCGCCGAAGCTATTCTGCGTAAGCTGGAACGACACATTCTGCTTGCTGTGCAGCGCACTGCTTTCACGGGTATCGAAGAACCAGTTGCTGTTATAGGTCAGCCAGCTCTTTGTCAGCTCGTCATAGTGCGCATAGCCAGTGCCGGTATAGCGCTGCGGATAGCGGGCATTGAAATAGTTCTGAATACCAGATGCTCCGCCGAGCGCCTGAACGTCAGTCATGGTCAGGATGTCCTTGCCTGTCGGGGCCTGCGCCAGCTTGGGCAGAGACGGGATCGTACCGTAACGGCCTGTTGAATAGGTCATCATGGTCGTTCCGTTGTTTTTGCCCTTGTTGGGGCCGGACGAACCTCTGTCGCCGTAAAGCGGGTCAAGCAGACGGTTGGCCGCGTTCGAGCCAAGCTTATTGAGCGTGCCGCCTCTCGATGCGTAGAACACCTTCGTATTCTGCATCACCTGTTCACGGGTCGGGATGGCATAGTCACGCATGTACTCCATGGCCTTGGCGATGCTGTACTTGTAGTTCGGCGTAAAGTAAGTCTTTGCGCCCTCATTGTCGCCGACGGCTTCGGCGTGATCGGGATGCTCAAAGGTAAATACTGTTGCGCCTGTGCGCGCCTGCTGCATCATACGCATGGCAAACAGCAATTCCGGCATACTGACCGGGCCGCGGCATTCCTCCGGGCCGCCCTGAACGCTGAAGGTATTCGCGCCCCACTGCGGGCCGTATCCCTCAATGAACCACATCCAGGAGTCGATCAGGCTGCCCCAGTTGCCGCACAGGCCGTCCAGCCATGCACCAAGGGCGACGCTCTCATGCGAATTGTAGGAAACGTTGCTCCAAGCACTGGTCGTTTTGGCAAGCAGGATGTAGTTTTGAGAATACTTTTTCAGCGTCTGATAAAGCGTTTCATTGTTCAGGAAGTATTCCAGCGTGCCGCCATGGTCGCTGTCGCCGGAGTCCTTCGGGGCGTCGTTCATGTCACAGTTGATGACATAGCCGCCCCATTTCGCGGCCTGCTTGACAAGCTCTTCCATATAGGTGATGCGGCGGTCTCTCTCGCTGATACCGGCATTGTGGTTTTCCGAGAAGACAACACCCATCATATTCTCATTCTGCTCATAGATGCCGTCCAGCCAGTCCAGATCCAGGAACGTTCCTGTGTGGGAGTTGGAGACCATCAGGAAGAACGGAATGTTGTCATTCTTCGTCTCGGCAATGCGGTCAAGATACCACTGCTTGTTCGCCGCACTGCCCTCGACTGTTCCGCTGGCATGGATCAGGATCGCATGATGGATGGTCTTATTGCCTGCTTGGACGGTCGGGCCCTTCCAGCCTGTTTCGTCCGTTCCGGTCAGTGCGGTCCAGAAACCCTGAATGCTCTTGCCGCCCTGCAGAGGACCTGCAAGACCATTCGCAGGATACCCTTTCCCATCATATTTGTAAAGGCCGTGCAGGAACAGAGGATTATCCTTATCGACCGTCATACGCAGCGCACCCGCCTCCAGCGAACGGATCGTAAGCGCAACAGTCTTCTCTGACTGACCGGCTTTTACCGTGATCGTGACATCACCGGCAGTCAGTGCAGTCACAAGGCCGGTGGCGGTCACAGTTGCCTTACCTGTGTCGCTGCTGGTGTAGGTAACGGTCTTGTCTGTCGCGTTGAAGGGCACAAGCGCCGAGATTTGCAGGGTATCGTCTACCCAGAGAGTTTTTTAGTTGGGAGAAACACCGTAGAGATGGTTACTGATGGTTGCAGACGTGTCATAACGAACCTCGAATTTGTTCAGGTCGATGACGCCGCTGTCAAGACCACCGCCGTGCTTGCGCTTAATGGTGATTCTGTGATAGCCTGCCTCAAGCTCTTTCTCGAGGATTTTGTTGTCCATTGCGCCCGCCGTATTGCGATGCAGATCATGTGTTTCAGGTCTGCCGTCGTCGATCTGAACCTATACATCACCGAAGTTCGTTTCATACTGCGCATAGTAGCGGATGCCAGAGCCATAGAAGTACAGCGTCGCGGTTGATCCCTCTGCACCGGCAAAGCGGTTGGGCACCTCATAGGTCCATGCGCCGTTAAAGTGAATGTTTGTATCGTCAGATGCCGGAACCGAAACCCATCCGTCTTCGCCGGCGGGAAGCGGCGTGGGTGTACCCGGCGTATACGGCTCGCCCAAGGTCGGGAGCGTATTCGTCAGGAAGTTCTCAAACTCCGTATAGGCAATGCGCCAGTGATTTCCGGGCTGTTCCTTGCCGCCGGAGTACCAGACGCTCAGCTTACCGTCCGCATCATAGGTAAAGCTGGAGCGATAAATGAAGTTCTGATCCCATTGCCCGCTGCGCGGCGAAAGAATGGGGTTGGGATAAGTCGTCCATAGTTCGCCGTCCGCCGATTTGGCAAAGAACAGATCTGTATGGTTGGAGCCGCCGCCTTTCGGATACGCGCAAATCAACGCCCAGTATTCTCCGCTTCCATCTGCGCCGACGTTCGGGATCCACTGAACGTCCAGATGCCACGGAATCCAGTCGTTTTGCAGCACCAGCGTGGGCTTGAGCGATTTCACCTCTCCCCATTCTGTACCGTTTGTGGAGCGGCGAAGCTCAACGAAGCCGTTCTGATTGTTCCATCCGGTCGGTGCAACGCCCTGATCGGAGTTGTTCGACCACATCAGCCATGTATTCGCATCACGCCGGACAACGGCAGGCGACTGCATATCGTAGTGATAGGTTGATGTCACCAGATCGGTGTAGGGATTTTCCTGTCCCGCGTCCTTTTGTACAGCATAGGTAAAACCACTGCCGCCCTGCGTCGCCGCAACGCGGATGCGGCGCAGAATAGAGGGCTTGAAATTGCTCGTTCCGATTTGACCATAATTCTGCGCATCCTGCTCCCAGACGTAATAGACCCAGAGCTCGTTGTTGACAGGATCGTAGATCACGTCGTTGTCGCAGTTGTGCGTGCCGTCCGGCTCTCTCTCGACTACGCTCAACGGGTTGGGAATTCCCTCCGCCGACCAGATCTTTCCGTCATCTGACCATGCAAGGCACGGATTCTCAAACTGCGAATTGCCCTCCTGATTTGGCGTGACTGCCATCCAGAAGCGATGCCCACCCCATGTGCCAAGCGGCGTGCCACCCGCACCGTTCACCAGCGTGAAGTCCAGCACGTCTGGGTGCGTGACGTTATTGGGTGTCTTGCCCTGATATTCATAGGTCGGGATGGTCAGCACATCGCGGAACTGATAAGGTACGGGAAGCGGATCCTTCTTTTCCTCAGTGGACCAGACCTCGACCTCGATATAGTGACCGCCCATTTTCGCGCCCTTGTCGTGGCCGTCATTCCAGATGCGGACGTAGCGAGCTGTGAACGGAGCACTGTCAACCTGCACCTCCAGCCCGTTCTGAGCGGCTGTCCAATCTGCGTTATAGACTTCCTTTGTGGTTCCAGCCTGGAAGTCCTCGGTCGTGCTGAGGATGATGTGCAGATCCTTGAGTGTTCTGCCGTCACCCCAGTAATTCCAGAAGTTGACCTTGCTGACAGGATATTCGTTGCCAAGGTCGATCTGCGCATAGGACGGGTCGCTCGTGTTCTGCGCCTTGTCCTTGCAGACCTCGATATATTTTGCGTTATCTTTGATGCCATCTGTCAGCCAGCTGTTCGGACGGTCACTTCCGCCCCCCCATTTATTTACAATTGCATTACAACCCGCCGCGACATTATGTAGCGTAGGCTCGGGCGGCGTCACGGCGCCGGTGTGCTCCGTGCCGTAGACCTTGATCTCCGTATAATGTCCGCCATGCTTTTTCTGCCCTGGCGTGCCGCCGTCATGTCCGTTGTTCATCACGCGAACATAGCGACCCCTTGCTTCTTTCTCTACGCTCAAGCCTGCAGAGACAGATTTATAGGAAGTATCTGCCCCAACACCGAATCCGAAGAAGTTCTCCGTGTCGGAGTTGAAAATGACTGTGCGATCATCTTCAGCAAACGTACCTTTTTCAGAAGCAAGAATTACAAGTCCGATGAGCGTGCGTCCATCATCCCAGTAGTTCCAAAACTCCACCTTTGCAATATCATAAGACGTGCCGAGATCGATCTGTGCGTAGCTTGGATCTGTGCTGTTCTGCTCCGTATCCTTGCTGATCTCGACATATTTTCCACTATCGGTTATACCGTCCGTCAACCAACTGGCTGGACGGTCCGCGCCACTGGTCGGGCCGTGAATGGATACGTTTTTTCCCTGTGCAACATTTGTCAATGCAGGCGGTTCCTCCGCCAGCACCGGCAGCGTCAGCGCCGGCAGCATTCCAAGCAGCATGACAGCCGCCAAAAGCAGCGGAAGCAGGCGTCTGCTGAAAAAACGGGTTCCTTTTATCATTTCATATCCTCCTTACTTATCTGTTTTTTCAAAATGGCTGGTATCCTGTTTCCCATACTAAATGAAATAAAGTCCTAATAACATGGGATTTTTTCACGTCCACTTGTGATTTTTTGACCACTTTTGTTCTAATTGCATAAACTGCATAAAAACTGCGGGGCGGATTTGGCAAAATAGCGAAAAAGCGGGGAGCCGGTCGGCTCCCCGCTGGTGTATGTCAGGTCGTTTTTTCCCCCCCCGCCCGCGTGCGGCGCTGTGCCTGCGTCAGATATTCCTTGGCGGACATCCCTGTGTATTTTTTGAAAACATGGCTGAAATAGGTGGTGTCCTCAAAGCCGACGCGCTGCGCGACCTCGAATACCTTCAGATTTCCCTCGTCCAGAAGCTGGCGGGCATACTCGATCTTCTTTCCGGCGATCGTTTCCATGACCGTCCGCCCGGTCTTCTGACGGAAGAAGCGGCTGAGATAGCCGGGGCTGACGTGCACGGCAGCCGCCAGCTCGCTCAGCGTCAGCGCCTCGCAGAAATGCAGGTCCATGTAGTTCTGCACGTCCGCCAGCAGATTGCCGCCCTCCGTAGAGAGCAGCGCGAGATACTGACAGACCGCGCGCACAAGCTGCTTCTGGTGGCGGATGCAGTCCTGATGGAACTGCATCTGCTGAAGCTGACGCTTCCACTCCGCCCGGTCCAGATCCACTGCGTCCAGATCTGCGCCGAACGCTTCGAGCGTACTGCGGCAGGTGTGCATGACCATCATCGCCGTCTCCTTGACCTGCGCTTCGGGCGCATGCTGGCGGCGCTGTGTGTCAAAAATATGTTCAAGAGCCGTCTCCGCCTGCGGCAGATCGGCGCTTTTGAGCGCGTTGCCGAGCGTCGTGAAGTACGCGGCGTACGTCGGTGCGCGCTGGGCCTGCACATGCCGGAAAAAATGGACCTCCTGCTGATCATAGAAGCGATCCTGCAGTGCGCGGCGTGCCTGCGCAAGCGCGTCTTGCAGCTCGCACAGCGGCCGGCTGTTTTCGCTCACACCGAGATACAGCGTCTTTCCCAGCAGCTTTCTTGCCGTGGAAACACAGTCGAAGCAGAAGCTGCGAAGCTGTGTGTCGGAGCAGTCCGGAAACACCATATACAGCTCATGCCGCCCCTGCGGGCAGAGATACAGCTGCTCCGGCGGAAGCAGACTGTAAAACAGCTTTTCCAGTCCTGCCCGAAGCATGGGAGACGGGTTCATGGCCTCCGCGCTGCGCAGATCCGCGACTGCGACGGCGTAGCCGGAGGCGGTCAGTCCAAGGGCTGCTGCCTGCTGACGTATCTCCGCCTCATGGTGCAGCGTACCGCTCAGGACTGCGCTGAGCATGGACGAAATGCGGCTTCCAACATCCACATGGAGCAGCCGCTGCTGATCCAGCTTCTGCTTGCATCGTTCGACGGCGGCAACAATGTCATTCATATTTCCCGTTTTTGTAACGTAGTCACTGACGCCGTACTGGATCGCCTGCTGCGCGTAGGAAAAATCCGCAAAGGCGGTCAGCAGAATGATCTGGATCTGCCGCTGTGCGCCGCAGACCCACCGCGCAAGCTCCAACCCGTCCATGACCGGCATTTTGATGTCGGCGATGATAATGTCCGGCTGATAGTCGAGCACGGCCTGCTTTGCCTGCAGACCGTTTTCGGCAGTGCCGACGATCTGACAGCCGAGCTTTGCCCAGTCAATCAGTGTGCAAAGGCCCTTGCGCATCAGCGCCTCGTCGTCCGCGATCAGAATTTTGTACATGTTGACTGTCCTCCTTTGGAAGCAGGATTGTGACCTTCGTCCCACTGTTTTCAAAGCTGGTGATCCGGATCCCATATTCCGGACCGTAGAGGTGCTTGAGCATCTGATAGACCGTGTTCAGTGCGACTCTGTTGTGGCGGCTTCCGACGGCAGGCAGGTCGAGCGGCAGCTGGATCTGCCCGTTTTGTCCGGCAAAGCCGACGCCGTCGTCCGTGACCACAAGCTCCAGCGCCCCGTTTTCGGTGCAGCCGACGGAGACCCGGACAGTCCCCGGTCCCTCCTTTGGCTCGATGCCGTGTCCGACCGCGTTTTCCACCAGCATCTCAAGCGTGAGCTTCGGAACAAGGCAGGAAAGCAACGCCTCGTCCGAGACGGACACCTGATAGGATATTTTATTGCCGAAGCGCATCTGCTGCAGTTCTATATAAAATTTCGCGTATTGCAGCTCCTGCGCCAGCGGGATCTTGATGTCGCCGCCGCTGGAAAGCCGCGCCTGCGTCAGCCCTGCAAAGTTGCTCGCCATTTTCTGGATGTCCGTATTTCCATCCATCTGCGCCATGAGCGCGATACTGCACAGGACGTTATACATGAAATGCGGGTTGACCTGACTTTGCAGGAATCGAAGCTCGCTGTCCATGGCGATGAGCTTTTTCTCATAAACGTCGTTGATCAGATGGTCGATCGTGTCCGTCATGGCGTTGAACGCCTGACTCATGGTGGAAAATTCCTGACAATCGTATTGCGGGAGCTTGACGCTGAAATTCTGCTGCGCGACCTGCCGGAGCTGGAGCGTCATCTCCTGAAGCGGCCGCAGCCGCCGCATCACAGCGAAGAACATGACCGCTGCGACGGCAAGCAAAAGCAGAACGCAGGCGATCACATACGGCGCAGCGACCTGATATAGAAGCCGCAGGATCTGCACCGACGGAACACCGACAGCACAGTGCAGCCCCATGCCGGAGGCTTCGCTGAACAGGAGATACCGGCTTCCGTCAAGCTTTCGCGTATAGCAGGCGTCGTGACCGGCATCGGCCAGCTCACGCTGCTCCTCCGCGCTCAGCCGCAGCGCGCTCTCCGACAGGACGACCGCGCCGTCCTTGTCAAACAGATACCAGAACGCATCCTGATAGTCGGAGAGCTTGCCCATGATCGACGTGACCGCGGACTGGTTGACAACGAAGATCACCGTGCCGAACGGGTCCGCCCAGCGGTCGTAAACAGTAAAGATAATGTACAGATATGGTTCGCTCGCAGTGCACTGCACGTCCGTGCCGCTCTCCTGAAAGGCACGATAGCGCGCCAGATTGTCTTCATTCAGCCGAAGCTGCTCGCTTGAGAGCTGCTCGTGGTAGCTGACCACGTCGAACGAGCCACGCATATCCATGAAATATGCCATCTCCACAAACGGAAGCCCCGGCGCAACAATATTTTTATCCGAGTAAATATCAACAAGGCTGCGGAACTGTTCCCCTCTGGCATCCGAGGCCTCGCCGGTCATCTGCGGACTTTTACAGATGCGCAGCAGGATGTCTTCCAGAAGCTGCGTTTTTGTGGAAAGGCTGCGGCTGACGGTCTGCATGGCAAACTCGGCCTCGCGGTTGACAAACGGCCCCATGACGTTGCTGATGAGAAGCACCATGATCATCAGGCTGATCAGCAGCGTGACCAGCACGGAGCTGACGCTCAGCCAGATCAGCTGTCCGCGCAGGGATGGTGTGCGCATCCAGTTTCTAAATCGTTCGCGCATAAAAATATCCTTGCCTTTCTCTTGCTTTTTTGCCGTTCTTCCTGTTATGATAGCATAAAAGAAAGAAAAGCTGAACAGGAGATGAAGTGTGGTTATGAAAAAAAGGCAGCTGTGCGGGCTACTCGTGCTTCTGTGCGTTTTCCTGACGGCCTGCTCCGCAGCAGCGGAGACGGAGCCGGTGTCCATCAGCTTCATGCACGGTTGGGGCGGAAGCGGGGCTGACCATGTCGGTATGCGCGAGCTGTTTGCCGAGTTCGAGGCAGAAAACCCGGACATTCACATTGTCTATGATACCTCGCCGGATCTTGGGATCGTCATGGAAAAGGCCGCGGATATGCTTGCGGTCGATAAAACACCGAACATCATCAGCACAAACGGAAATGTGCAGTATGTTTCAAATGCCACAAAGAAGGGCGTGGCGCTGGATCTGACGCCATATTTGCAGGAGGACGCGACGTTCGCCTCGGACGTCAGTCCGCAGATCCTGCAGGCGCTGCAGGAGCCGGACGGCGCGGTCTATACGCTCCCGGATGCGGTGGAGTATATCGGCTACTGGTATAATGCGTCTTTGTTCCAGCAGGCGGGGATCACGGATACCGGAACGCCGGAGGGCACGGTCGTGCTTCCGCAGACCTGGGAGGAGTTCTGGGCGGCCTGCGATGCGCTGGCGGAGATCTCGCCGCAGACCGGCGCTGTGCCGCTTCAGCTTCAGGTCAGCCAGATGGGCTTCTTCCTTGGCGCGAGACTGGCCGCTGCATCTGAGGATGCGCTGTCCTTTATGCAAAAGCAGACGCCTGTGTGCCGCCGGGAGGATGCAGAGCTTGCGGTGTCCGAGCTTATGCGTGCGCTGGCCTATGACACGCAGCGCGGCACAGCGCCGGACGTCCGCCGGAATTTCTTTGACGGCAAGAGCGCGATCTATATTGACGGCGTCTGGGCGAATACAGAGCTTGCGGAAACGACGACAAAGCAGGAGATCCGCTATGCCGCGTTTCCCGGTTTTTCGGGAGAAACGATCGCATACGCCAATCCTGCGACCGGCTATGTTATCAGCAACGACGGCTCAGAAAGGCAGATCGACGCCTGCGTTCGATTCCTGAAATATATGCTCAGTAAAGACGTGCAGGAGCAGATCGTCACAAAAACGCATCAGGCACCGAGCAATCCCAATATCTCGGATGCATGGATTCACGAGCAGGTGCCGATTCTGGC
>ENA-UOJG01002299-UOJG01002299.1-human-gut-metagenome-genome-assembly--contig:-C47-NODE-2299-length-16656-cov-18.114993_pt1 | contig 16656 bp, 15 predicted proteins | sample MGYA00242340_ERZ723887 | MGnify/ENA metagenome assembly ERZ723887 | reverse complement strand
AAACCGGCTTCTTCCTCGACCAGAAGTATAACCGCCTTGCCGTGGCCAAGCTGGCGAAAGGCAAGACGGTACTGGATTGCTTCACCCACACCGGCAGCTTTGCCCTGAACGCCGCCAAGGGCGGCGCGGCCCACGTCACCGCTGTGGACGTATCGGAATTTGCCGTGCAGTGCGCGGCGGAGAATGCCCGCCGCAACGGACTGGACGGCGTCATGGACTGCGTGGCCGCCAACGTGTTCGACCTGCTCCCGGAGCTGGAGAAGCAGCCCCGGAAGTACGATTTCATCATCCTCGATCCCCCGGCCTTCACCAAGAGCCGCAAGACCGTCCATAACGCCATGAGCGGCTATAAGGAGATCAACTACCGGGCCATGAAGTTGCTGCCCCGTGGCGGATATCTGGCCACCTGCTCGTGCAGCCACTTCGCCACCGAGGAGCTGTTTATCAAAATGCTCCACAGCGCCGCCCGCGACGCGGGCGTGCAGCTGCGGCAGATCGAGGCCCGGCAACAGTGCGCCGACCACCCCATCCTCTGGGGCGTGGAGGAGACGAATTATCTGAAGTTTTTCCTGTTTCAGGTGGTGTAAGGCGCAGCGATATTGAAAAATACACATCATAAAAGAAGAGGGAGCGCTCTTGCGCTCCCTCTTCTTTTGTGGCATAATAGCGGGGAATGAAGAACTCGTAAAAAGGAGGACACCATGCTGTATCACATTCTTGCCATCGGCGACGTGACCAGCGAGGACGGCCTGAAGCATCTGCGCCGCCACCTCACGCCGCTGAAGAAGCTGAAAAGCATTGATTTTACCGTGGTCAACGGGGAGAATATCTCCGGCACCGGCCTGACGCCCGCACAGGCGGACGAGCTGTTTGCCGCCGGAGCCGACGTGATCACGCTGGGCAACCACACCTTCGGCCGGGTGCAGATCGCCGACTATCTGGAGGATAACCGCTATATCCTGCGGCCCGCCAACTTCTCCGGCCGGATGCCGGGCCGGGGCTGCGGCGTGTACGACTGCGGCAAGCTGCGCATCGCCGTCATGACCCTGATCGGCCGGTGCGATCTGGACTGGAAGGCCGCCGACCCCTTTACCACGGCGGACAAGCTGCTGCGGGAGCTGGACGAGAAGGAGAAGCCCACCTTCACCCTGCTGGACTTCCATGCGCAGGCCACCAGCGAGAAGCTGGCGCTGGGCTACTATCTGGATGGCCGCATCAGCGCCATGTGGGGCACCCATACCCATGTGCCTACCGCCGATGAGCGGGTGATGCCCAAGGGTACCGGCTACATCACCGATCTGGGCATGACCGGCGCCATCGAATCGGTGCTGGGCATCCCGCCGGAGCAGTCCATCGAGTCGTTTCTTGGCGGCCTTGCGGGGCGCTACCGCTTTGCCGACGGCCCCTGTAAGGCACAGGGCTGCATTTTTACACTGGACAGCGATACCGGACTGTGCACCGCCGTGGAGCGGGTGGACATCCGGTGAGAAATAGAAAAGGAGATCATCACCATGTCTGTTGAAAAAGTAAGAGCATATCTGGAGCCGTACGGCGTGACCGACCGTATCCGTGAATTTGACGTGTCCAGCGCCACGGTGGAGCTGGCCGCGCTGGCCGTAGGCGTAGAGGGCGCCCGCATCGCCAAGACCCTCAGCTTCAAGGTGGGGGAGGATCCCATTCTGATCGTGGCCGCCGGTGACGCCAAGGTGGACAACAGTAAGTACAAGCATTTCTTCGGCGCTAAAGCCAAGATGCTGACCGCCGAGGAGGCGGTGGAGCGCATCGGCCACGCCGTGGGCGGCGTGTGCCCCTTTGCCCTGCCGGACGATGTCAAGACCTATCTGGACGTGTCCCTGAAACGGTTCGAGACGGTGTTTCCCGCTGTGGGCAGCGCCGCCAGCGCCATCGAGCTGACCTGCGACGAGCTGGAGCACTGCTGCGGCAAGAACTTCGTCCAATGGGTGGACGTGTGCAAGGGCTGGCAGGCCGAGGAAGTGTAAATGGTACGCATTCTGCACGCGGCGGACTTCCATCTGGACAGCGCCTTTACCGGTCTGAGCGAGCAGCAGGCCCGGCATCGCCGTCAGGAGAGCCGCGATATGACCCGCCGCATGGTGGAGTATGCCAACGATCATGACGTGCAGCTGATGCTGCTGTCCGGCGACCTGTTTGACAGCGACAATGTGTACGGCCAGACGGCGGAGGAGCTGTCCGCCGCGCTGGCGGAGTTCCGGGGACAGGTGGTCATTGCGCCGGGCAACCATGACTGCTATACCGCCGCGTCACCTTACGCCCGCACCCTGTGGCCGGAGAACGTCCATATTTTCACCACGCCTTACATGACCCGTATGGCCTTTCCTCAGTACGGCTGCACCGTGTACGGCGCGGCGTTTACCTCGCCGGAGGTGTCGGAAAGCGCCGCGCTGGAGGGCGTTGCCGCGGGAGACGAGGGCATTGCCATCGGCCTTCTGCACGGTGAGGCAGGGGCCAAGGACAGCCGCTACCGGCCCATCCCCCTGCCGCAGATCGCCAGAAGCGGGCTGGACTATCTGGCACTGGGCCATGTCCACGCCTGTTCCGGCGTGCAGACGGCGGAGGGAACGGCCTACGCCTATCCCGGCTGTCCCGAGGGACGGGGCTTTGACGAGCTGGGAGACAAGGGCTTCCTGATAGGCGAGGTGGACAAGGGCAGCGTGAAGCTGCGATTCATCCCCTTTGCTCTGCGGCGGTATGAGATACTGACTGTGGACGTAACGGGCCGCGCGCCGCTGGAAGCGATCCAAGAGGCGCTGCCTGCCGGAACGGGGCGGGATATCTACCGTATTCTGCTGATCGGCGAGACCGACGGCGGCGTGGATATCCCGGCGATCACGGAGGAGCTGGCGTCCCGGTTCTACGCGCTGGAGGTGCGGGACCGCACCACGGTGCAGCGGGATATCTGGGACGGCTGCGGCGAGGATTCCCTGCGGGGCCTGTTTTTGCAGAAAATGCGGGAGAGGTACGACGCCGCGCAGGACGAGTCGGAGCGGCGGAAGCTCCAGCAGGCGGTGCGCTTTGCGCTGGCCGCCATGGAGAACCGCGATATATAAAACCGGCGGAGCCTTCCGCCAAAGGGAGAGGTTATGAAGAATATTCTGATGATCGGCACCGGCGGCACCATCGCCAGCGAAATGACGCCGGAGGGCCTGACCCCGGAGCTGAACAGCAAGCAGCTGTTGTCCTTCGTCCCCAAGGTGGGTGAGCTGTGCCATGTGGACTGTATTCAGGTATACAGTCTGGACAGCACCAATCTCCAGCCCAGGCACTGGCTGGGGGTGGCAGACGCCATCCGCGAGAGCTATGACCGGTACGACGGCTTTGTCATCAGCCACGGCACCGACACCATGGCCTATACGGCGGCGGCTCTCAGCTATCTGGTGCAGGGCAGCCCCAAGCCCATTGTGCTGACCGGTGCGCAGAAGCCCATCTGGTTCGATGGTACCGATTCCAAGCGAAATCTGACCGACGCCTTTTTCTATGCCTGCCGCGGCTGCGGCGGCGTGCAGATCGTTTTCAACGGCAAGGTCATTCTGGGCACCCGCGCCCGCAAGACCTGCTCCAAGAGCTTTCAGGCCTTTTCCAGCGTCAACTACCCCGACTTGGCGGTGGTGCAGGACGATCATCTTTTACAGTATATGTCCTGCCCGGTGGCGGAGAAGCCCACGTTTTACGATAAGCTGGACAGCAATGTGGGCCTTTTGAAGCTGATCCCCGGTACAAAGCCGGAACTGGTGGAGTTCATGACCCGGCACTACGACGGGCTTATCATCGAGAGCTTCGGCGTGGGCGGCCTGCCGGAGTACGGCAATTTGTACGAGATCCTCCGCGCCGCCGTGGAGCGGGGCAAGATCATCGTCATGACCACGCAGGTGCCCAACGAGGGCAGCGACCTGACGGTGTACCATGTGGGCGGCCATCTCAAGCAGACGCTGCGGCTGCTTGAGGCCTACGACATGACCACAGAGGCGGCGGTGGCCAAGCTCATGTGGATCATGGGCCAGACCCACGATTTCGCGGAGGCGGAGAAGCTGTTCTATGCCCCGGTAGCCCGGGATATTCTGTATAGTAATGAGTGATAAGGCCACCTTTCGGCGGCCAGTGAAGAGCGAAAAGTGAAGAGTGAAGAGTTACGGTATGCCGCCTGTGGCGGCATGATTGAAATTGTGCCGCGCAGCGGCACACCGAAGTTTTTCACTTTTCTCTTTTCACTTTTCTTTTTTATTTGGCGTGGCCCTGCGGGCCACGCCTTTTGCATAATCCTCCCATTTTCCACCCATACTACACGGAAAACGGAGGAGGATGCCTATGGTGGATTTTAAGACCCGGACGGCTCAGCTGGACGACCTGCTGGGCGTGGGACGGAATTTTGATATGGTGGGCCGCAGCCTGCAGATAGGCGGACGGCAGGCCCGGCTGTGGGTGGTGAACGGCTATGCCGAGGATATGCTCATTGAGCGGATGATCGGGCGGCTGATGGCCATTAGCGATTTGAAAAAGGTGCCGGATCTGGAAGCGTTTCTGACGGCATATGTCACCGTGCCGGATGCGGCGGCGGAGACGTATGTACACAGCATGGTGGTGGGAGTATTTGCGGGAAAGACCCTGCTGGTGATCGACGGCTACGACGGTGGCGTGCTGATGGACGCCAAGGAGTACCCCACCCGCGGCGTAGAGGAGCCGGACACCAGCAAGGTGCTGCGGGGCAGCCACGACGGCTTTGTGGAGAGCATCATGGCCAACGCCGCCCTGCTGCGCCGCCGTATCCGTGACCCGGCCCTGACACTGGAGCGCCATCAGGTGGGCGGGCGGTCCCAGACCGACGTGGCTCTGGTCTATATGAAGGGCGAGGCCAACGAGCAGCACCTCCGCCAGCTGCGGCAGAAGCTGGACAGCATCGACGTGCGCTCCATTTCCATGAGTCAGGAATCCATTGCGGAATCTATCGTTCCTCCACAGTGGTGGAACCCGTTTCCGAAAATTCGATATACGGAGCGGCCGGATGTGGCCACCGCCAGCGTCATGGAGGGCAGCATCCTGCTGATGATCGACAACACGCCCTCGGTGATGCTGCTTCCCACCACCCTGTTCAGCTTTGCCGAGGAGATCAACGACTATTACTTCCCGCCACTCATCGGCACGTACCTGCGGATCGTGCGACTGGTGGTGCTGTTCCTGACGGTGTTCATCACGCCGCTGTGGTATCTGCTGGTGAAAAACGGCGACGTGCTGCCGGGTGAGCTGGAGTTTCTGCTGATCGAGGACGAGTATTTCGTGCCGCTGATCGTGCAGCTGCTGCTGGTGGAGTTCATTGTGGACATTCTGAAGCTGGCGTCGCTGAATACACCGGATGCCCTCAGCAATTCCTTCAGTATGTTGGGCGCACTGATCTTGGGCGATTTCGCCGTGCAGTCCCGGTGGCTGGTGCCGGAGGTGCTGGTGTATATGGCCTTTGTGGCGGTGGCGGGCTATGCCCAGCACAGCTATGAGATGGGTTACGCCTGCAAGCTGGTGCGGATGGCGCTGCTGCTTCTGATCTTCTTCTGGGACTGGTGGGGCTTCGCCGCCGGTGTAGTGGGTACGGTACTGCTGATCGTCTCCACAAAGCCGGTGGTGGGCAAGGGGTATCTCTACCCCCTGATCCCCTTCAACGGCAAGCGCCTGATGCGAATACTGAGAAGAAGGCCGATTGATAAGGATAATACGTGAGGGGAGGTGTTTCGCCCCTGCGGGGACGAGGTACTTTTGGCCGTTGTCCCAAAAGTACCCAAAAGGACAACTTAAACCTGCGGTTTAAGAATCCGCGCACGCTATGCTCTGTAAGCTATCGCAACAGTTCAAGTATTGCGGTGTAAATCAAGATGGATGCTACGGCGGCATAGCCGCCGAGATCGGAGGCTAAAAACATGCCACCGGCATGTTTTCTTAACGCCCCGACGAATCGACTTTCTTCTTGCACCGCTGCCGCTCACAATCTCAACGATGGACACCGAAGCGTTGTTCGATGTAGGCATTAGCGGCAGCGGCGCTGTTGCAGAGACGATTCGATGAAAATACGAAAAAGAAAGTCCCCAGTAAACGTGTGGTATGTAGTTACGACTTCGCACGACGTATAGCGCGTAAGGAAGTGAAGAAACCATCGGTTTCTTCCGGCTCTTTTGGCTACTTTTCCAGCTGCTGGGAAAAGTGGGTCGCCGAAGGCCACCCTTGCGCCGCCGCGCGAAACACACCACAACGAAGAAAGACCGCCCGGCTTGGGCGGTCTTTCTTCGCAGGAAAGGGGATCAGAGCAGAGAAGGATGATAGCAGATTAAAGCAGAGGCAGCTTGCGGTCGCGGCCCCAGAAGAACAGAGCCACGGTGCCGGGGCCGGTATGGCTGCCGATAGTGGTGCCCACATAGTTGATCTCCACCTTGCCGTTCAGCTTGGGGAATCTGGCCTCGATGAGATCGGCCAGAGCGCGGGCGTCGTCATAGCACTCGGACTGGGAGATGAAGCATTTGCCGTCGTAATCCAGACCGTTGTCGGCGTACTGCTCCATGCGCAGCAGCATCTCTTGAATGACCTTTTTCTTGGAGCGGATCTTGGCGCGGGGGATCAGGTGGCCCTGCTCGTCCATGTTCAGCAGCGGGCAGATGCCCAGCACGCCGCCGATGAAGCCGGCGGTCTTAGAAATGCGGCCGCCCTTGACATAGAAGCTCAGGTCGGTGGAGAAGAACCAGTGGTTCATCCGCAGCTTGTTCTCCTCGATCCACTGGTGCAGGGTGTCGATATCCATACCCTCGTCCCGCAGGTCGGCCAGCGTCTCCATGATAAGGCCGTAGCCGGAGGAAGCGCCCAGAGAGTCCACAATGTAGATCTTCCGGTCGGGGAACTGTTCCCGTGCGATAAGGGCGGCGCTGGTGGCGGAGTTATAGGTGCCGGACAGGCCGGAGGACAGACAGACATGCAGGATGTCCCTGCCGCTTTCCAGAATGGGGGTGAACAAATCCAGATACTGGGAGATGTTCACCTGAGAGGTGCTGGTCTCGGCGCCGTTGGCCATGGCTTGATAGAAGATGGGGAAGGGCATGGACTGGCCCAGATCGTCGGGGTATGTTTCACCGTTGAGGGTGAAGTGGAAGCAGGTGTATTGAATATCACGGGCCGCGAAATGCTCGTGGGTCAAATCGGCTGTGGAGCAGCAGGTCAGTGCGTAAGATGCCATGAGAGTTCCTCCATTGTGATTTGGAATATGGTCTCCTCAGAGACTATGCACAGTATACGACAGTGTGTGGAAAAAGCCAACCTACGGCTGAGGAGAGAGCACTCTACAAAAAAACAGGAGCAGGATCGCCCTTGATAGAGCGATTCTACTCCCAGTAGAGTGCTGTATTTTCAATGCTTTTGGGCGCTTCGATAGATGCGGGCGCCCAGAGAGACCAGCAGCAGCGACGGGATGGCCAGAAGCCACAGCTGCCACAGATTGCGGCTGAGGAAGGTCAGATATACCGTGCCGATGATGCTGAGCACCAGCGCGGCGATGATAAAGCGGTTCTTCCGTCCACCGTTCCACACGGAGTTCAGCACCAGCAGCGTCACCAGTGATACCGGTACGGCGTACACGAATACCAGCCAGACCACCATGCCGCAGATCCACAATATCACGAACACGAACAGCGCCACCGTCCAGATGCCCAGCAGCGTCACCAGCGTGATCATGTTGGTGGTGTAGGTGGCCTGAGCGGCGGGCTTGTTGTAGATGGCGGGTTCGATCTCATTGTGGGGCTTGAGGAGGTAGTCCACATCTACGCCAAAGATGTCGGCGATCTGCATCAGCACAAACACATCGGTGGTCACGTCGCCCCGCTCCCATTTGGAGATGGATTTGTCGGAATAATTCAGTTTTTCGCCCAGCTCCGCCTGTGTCATACCGGCGGCCAGCCGCAGCCGGATCAGGTTGCTGGCAATGGTGGCCTTGCGTTCGTCCATAGTTGTCGTTCCTTTGGGTTATTTTTCCCTCTTATTATTCCGAAAAACGGGGTGAATGTCAAGTAAAGGATTTTGCGGGATAGGGGCGCGGCCTTCAGCACGCGGGAACATTTTACACTGGCGCGTGCGAGAGGAGAGCTTCGCCCTCCGGGGCGAGTTACTTTTGCCCGCAGCGGCAAAAGTAACCAAAAACGTTGTTTGAAACCGCAGGTTTCAAAACTTCCTGCACGCTGCTTTGCGTTGTAAATTTGTGACCCTGTACCACGCGGTCGCAGAAAATGGATGGTATCGTTTTTATGACGTATTGATTTTTGTCCTGCGCCGCTGCCGCTGATGGTATCAACGGTAGAACCGACAGCGCTGTTCGACGTAGTGTTCAGCGGCAGCGGCGCTGGTACTGAAACAATCAAATTAACGGATCGGAAAAGAAAATTCTGTGTGATTGTGAGGTGAACTCCGTCATTTTTGCACCACGCATAGCGCGCCCGGAAGTGAAGGAAACAGAGGTTCCTTCTGGCGCTTTTGCCTCCTTTTGCCGCTATTGGCAAAAGGAGGTCGCGCTCGGAAGCGCGAAACTCTTCCTTTTTTTCTACACGGCGTCCCGCATTTCCTTCGGCAGCCATTTTTTCCGCCACAGGAAGAACAAAAACAGCGCGCCCCGGAAGCACAACTCGATGCACATAGCGATCCACGCGCCACGCAGGCCCCAGTGGGGCACCATGGCCAGCGTCAGCGTGATGCGCATGCCCCACATGCTGGTGAAGTTCAGCACGGAGCTCAGCAGGGAGTTGCCTGCGCCCTGAAAAACGCCGGCGGCCACAATGGACGCACCGAACAGCGGCTCGGCAAACACCACGATCCGCAGCACCTGCGTGCCCAGCGCCACCACCCGCTCATCGGGACTCAGAAGACCGATGATCCACGGAGCCAGTATGTACATGACAGCGGCCGCCGCCAGCATGATGCTCATGCCCAGCAGCACCGTTACCCAGCCCAGCCGCGTCACAAGGTCCTTCCGCTTGGCGCCCACGCTCTGGCCGATCAGCGTCACGGCGGCGCTTTCTACGCCATAACCGGGCATGTAGCACAGGGCCTCTGCCGTGACGGCAAAGGAGTTGGCGGCAATGGCCACCGTGCCCAGCGGCGCGATGATGCCGGTGGTGACCACCTGGGCGCTGGTCATGACCGCCTGCTCGATGGCCACGGGGACGCTGAGGGTAAGGGCGCGGCGCAGCTGTGCGGGGATGAAGCGCAGCCTTTCGTCACGCCGCAGGCCCAGCACCGGCGAGCGCAGCAGGATCACGCACATGATGATGGCGATGGTGGCTTCGGCCAGTGCCGTACCCAGCGCCGCACCGGCCACGCCCATGTTGGCGCCGGGCAGGGTGAACGCGCCGATCCGCCGTGTGGGGAAGATCAGCAGGGCGTTGAAGATCACGTCCAGCCCGCACATCAGCGCCATCAGAACGCTGGGCGTGCGCATGTTGCCGCCGGCCTGCAAAAGCCCGGCGGCCAGACGGTTCAGCTGCACGAAGGGCAGGGACAGGGCAAAGATCAGAAAATACGCCGAGGCGTCGGGACAGATGGCGGCGTCGGCCCGCAGCCAGTAGGGCAGTCCGCCGGAGATGGCAGCGCCGATGGCGGCCAGCAGCAGCCCGAAGGCCGCGCCGGAGCAGAGACCCTGCTTGACCAGATTGCGGGCGTCTTGCTCCTCACTTGCGCCGATGCGCTGGGCCACCATCACGGAAAAGCCCACGGAAAGCGCCCGGCACAGACCTCCCATCAGCCATGTGCTGGAGGCCACCAGTCCGATGGATGCGGAGGCCTCCTTGCCCAGATGGCCCACCATGGCGGCGTCGATGTACTGCATGACGATGGAGGAGATCTGTGCCAGAATGGCCGGAATGCTCAATTGCAGCGTCAGCATGATCTGCTGGCGCAGCGTCAGTGGTTCGCCCAGCCGCATGGCGGCCAGTAAGTCCTTTTTCGGCACGATATCCCCTCCAGATAATGAAATGTTGCTTTGTTTCATTATAGGAGATTTTTTTTAAAACGTCAAGTGAGCCGCGGGGTATCACAACGCCTGCCGCGCTGTGATACCCCGCCTGCTCTGCCTCCGCTTTACCGGATCAGTCCGCGGCTGGCGGCGTACTCCTCGTTGATCTGGGAGAGCTCCTTCTCACCGTCGATATACGGCTGGTAGATGGTTTCCACCCGGCCGCCGCCGGAGTTGCCGCAGCCATTACAGCCGTCACAGCTGCCGCCGCAGGCGCTCAGCGCCCGGCGGACGATCTCCTCCCGCTCCTCACGGGTGGTATCGCGGATCAGCAAAGACCGCATGTTGTTTTCCTCCTGTCATCCTGTCATTTTCAGCATGTTTTCCATCAAAATACCATAGCCCCGGGACGGATCATCGATCAGGACATGGGTGACAGCGCCCACAAATTTGCCGTTTTGCAGAATAGGACTGCCGCTCACGGTTGATGTCAATATGGGACAACAAATAAGTTTTCAAGAATTTTATTCGACAAATCCTCCTGTGAAATCGTGAAATTTCCAATTTATTTGAACTTTTTTACTGTTGAAAACTAAAATTTCACAAACTAATTCCCGCATAAGAGCAGGGTCTAAAGCGCTTATTTCATGGTACGGAGAGAGGACGGAGGTTTGCCGCTCTTCCCTTTTGGCGGTCTCCTCCTCTGCGGAGAGTAGTTCCCAATCGCTTTCCAACTGGGCGAGCTGCCGCTTTTTTTCGTTCTGTGCATAGAGAAGACTTTCCCGTTTTTCCGTAAAAGACTTTTTTGACAGCTGTCCACCGACATGCTCCTCATAGAGAGACATAAGCTCCTCCTGCTTGCGGCGGATCTCAGCTTGGACTTTCTGCATCCTTGCATTGATGGCGCGGCGGTTGGAGGCGTGACTCTCAAATTGACGATGATAGGTCTCAAGACGGGCGTCCCGCAGCCGGCATTGCATGTTGATCGCACGGATCAGAATAGCTTGCAAGTCGGCGTCGGAGATACAGACCTCGGCACAGCCGCTTTCCGGTACATAGCGCGCCGATGCACAGCGCCAGTTCTTGTTGGAGGCCTTGCCCTTCACCAGACGGTTTCCGCAGCAGCCGCAGACGAGATAGGGCTGCAGCAGGCTGGGCGTGTTTCCTGTCGGCGTTTTCGGTGCCGTTTTCTGTACGGTGCTGCGGGCGAGATAGTATAGCTCCCGTGACACGATGGGCTCGTGAGTATGGGGGATGATAGGGCGCTCCGCTTCGGGGAGCAGCTTCGTGCGGTTGCTGCCGACCTTGACCACATGGGACTTGAACGCCTCCGTATCGCCGGTGTAGATGCGGTTCTGAAGAATATTCCGGACGGATTCATATGTCCAGAACTTTCGCACCTTGTAGCGGCCCCGGACCTTTGCCAGATAGGCGGAAGGAGTCTCAGTATCGGACGCATTCAGCCGCTGCGCGATCTGCGTGATGCTGATGCCCTGCGCGGCCCACTGAAATATCTGCCTGACGACATCGGCGGCAGGCGGGTCAACTACGATAGTGTTCTTCTGCTCACCTTTTTGATAGCCGTAAGGTACAGCGCCAAAGGCATATTCGCCATTCAGCTTTTTGCGGTCTGTTACGCTTTTAATCTTGCGGGACAGGTCGCGGCTGTACAACTGGTTCAGCAGATTGGTGATGCCCAGCTCCAAACCGCCGGTGGATTCACGATAGTCGACGCTGTCGAAGTGGTCGTTGATGGAGATGAAACGGACGCCATACGCTGGAAACACAAACTCAAGATAGTGGCCACCCTCCAGAAAGTTTCTGGAAAAACGGGAGAGGTCACGCACAATGACAGTCTTGACGCTCCCAGACTTTACCAGCGACAGTAGCCGCTGCATACCGGGACGGTTCATGTTGGTGCCGGTGTAGCCATCGTCTACGATCTCCTCAACGGTTCCCTCCAAATCGGGACGGGACGCGAGGAAGTTCCGTACACAAAGGCGCTGTGCGGAAATACTGAAGCTCTCCGTGGCATTTCCACGTGCGACGTCGCCATCCTCCGAAGAAAGGCGGTAGTAGCAGATCATGAGATCGGAAGTTACTTTATCCACAGCAAGCAGCCTCCTCTGTCAGTGTGTGATAGGGGCGTAGTGCAGCGAAGGGGTCGGCATAGTTGAGTTGGATCGTGATGCTGCGATCCTCGTGAATGGAGATGCGCTCCACAAGCGTATCGAGAAGTTCCCTCGTTATGGCTGGGAGCCGCCGGTATTCCTGCATGGCGCGTACCCACGCCTGCGCGGTGGATAAGCCTTTCTGCATCTGCTCGATCCGCTCCTTTTGTGCGACTTCTGCCGCGAGAATGCGGTTGAGCTCTGCCCGGTATTTTTCCTTGGCGTAGAGAAATTCCTCGCGCCCGATCAGCCCGGTGGACAGGTCGTGAATCAGCATATCCAGCTTCCGGTCAAGGCTCTGTCGCTGGAGCCGCAGGCTTGTGGCGGTATTTTGCTTTTCCTGCTTTGCCTGTGTCAGTTCGGCAGAATGGTCGATCTCATGGATCAGCCGCTCTACATCAACCGCCAATGCCAACTGCTGGTCTAAGACTTCGGTGACAGCGGCAAGCAGTCGTTCGTGGCGAATGTAGTGGCTGGAACAGACAGTGTGCGCGGAGTAGCGGTATCGGTTGCAGTCATAAAACAGTCGGCTGGGCGAGTGTGCACCATGACGGGCGCAGCCCTTTCCAGCCCCCATGGGACTGCCGCACTCCGCACAGAACAGCTTACCACGGAAAAGATCAGCCTGCACATCGCCAATATCAGCACATGTGCGATATGCGGCGCGGGACGCAAGAACCTCTTGATTGACCTGCTGCACCACGTCAAACAGTTCCTTGCTGATGATCGGCGGATGTGCGTTTGGAATGACTGTCCATTGCTCAGTGGGCTGACGTTTCTTTTTCTCATTCAAATGGTTTCGGGATACTTTTCCATAGGTGCGGTTGCCGATATAGACGTCGCTGCCGACGATCTTGCGGATGGTCGCCCTGCTCCACAGTGCGTCACGGTACGCTGCGGAGCTGTTCATTCCACGAAGATAACGCAGCTGGGCGGGGGACGGGATATGTTCCTGATTCAGCTGCTTTGCGATAGCGTTGAAGCTGATACCCTTAGAGCGCAGGGCAAAGATATGCCGGACGACCGGAGCGGCTTCCTCATCAATATCATAGGACGCGGCAGCGGCGTTCCGGAGATAACCGTAAGGGACGCTGCTGGACGAAGGCAGGTATGTGCCGCTGCGCATTTGCGCGTGGATGCTGCTGCGGATCTTGCGGGAGATGTCCTTGGCGTAGTTCTCATTCATGACCATTTTCAGCGGCATGGTGAGGGACGCGGCAGCGCCGGCGTCCTGCACGAGACTGTCATAGTTGTCATTGACGCTGATAAGGCGCACGTTCATGGCGGGGAATATCTGCTCCACCAGTTCGCTGGTCTCGACGAAGTGGCGGCCCAAACGGGAGATGTCCTTGATGATAATGCAGTTGATCTTGCCGCTCCGTACATCCTCCATCATCTGATGAAAGGCCGGACGGTTGTAGTTCATACCGGTATAGCCGTTGTCAGCGTATCGCTCGACAATTTGGATATCGGGGTACTCCGCAAGGAAAGCGTCAGCGATTTTTGCTTGGTTGCCGATGGAATTGCTCTCGGTGTCGTCGCCGTCCTCCACGGATAAGCGGCCATACTGCCCGGCAAGATAGTGAACTGAAGTCTCCAGCACAGGTTGGGCCGACAGATATTTGCTTTTTCGTGCCATGCTTACCCCACCTCCTTCGCCGCTGCTGCGATCATCTGCTGATAAGACGCCAGCTCATCGGCGTAGTTGAACTGTATCGTAATTTGCTTGCCCTCGGATACCGTGATCCTGCGGATCAATCCGGCCACCATTTCACGGGTAAGCTTGTCAATTTTCCTAAATTTGGTATATTCGGCGACCCAGTTCCGGGTGTCTGCCGCACCCTCCTCCAAGGCTTGCCGCCGTTCGTGCAGGCTGGCGAGGGCTGCCTGCAATGCGTCGATCCGCTGCGTATAGCGCTGCCGCATCATGTCATACTCCGTGCGGGAGATCAGGTCGTCGTGGAAAGCCTCCAGCAAACGCATACGGTATTCCTTCTGCTCGGCGATCTGCTTTTCCTTCTCCTCAATCGTCATATCCAACTGTCGGTGCTTGGCGGCTTGGATGCTCTTTTGACCGATCTCGTGGATCAACTGGTCAATATCGACCACCATCTCAATTTGCTTCTGGATGGCCCGCAGCACCACGTTCTCTAAAGCAGTCTGCGAAATGGAGTGGCTGCTGCACAACTTGGAGCGCTTGTGGGTGGAGCAGACGTAGTAGTAAAACGTGCGGTTGCCGCGCTTTACACTGCGCCTGCACATGGCGCGGCCGCAATCGGCGCAGTACAGCATTCCGGCCAAGGGCTGTACCATTTCCTCGGAAGGGGATGTGCGGGTATCCAGTGACAGCAGGTGCTGCACCGAAGTGAAAAGCTCCTCGCTGATAATTGGTGCGTGGTTCTTCTCCACAACGCACCAATCCTCTTTGCTGCGCAGCTTCATCTGTTTGATCTTATAGTTGGGTGTTCCGCGCTTGCCCTGCACCAGAGTCCCGATATAGATGGGATTTTCCAGAATGGCCCGTACCGCGACGGGCGACCATGCGATATTATTACCGGTCGCCTGAAAACCGGACTGATATTTCAGCCCCTGTTGCTGTTTATATGCTGCCGGCGGCAGAACGCCCTCCGAGGAGAGATAGTTGGCGATGGCCTGCTGGCTGTAGCCTTCCATTTTCAGTTGAAAGATGGTGCGGACCACCATAGCGGCATATTCGTCAATGATAAGCTTGTGCTTGTCAGCAGGGTCTTTCAGATAGCCGTAACAGGCAAAGGCACCGAGAAATTCTCCCGCCTTACGCTGGACACGAAACTGCGCCCGCAGCTTCTGGGAAAGGCTGCGGCAGTACGCCTCGTTCATGATGTTCTTGATGGGGATGGAAATATCATCGCACAGCGGCGTGTGTTCACTGTCCAGATCATCATTGACAGAGATGAACCTGATGCCCATGTCTGGGAAAATGGTTTCCAGATACTTGCCGGTCTCGATATACTCACGGCCAAGGCGGGACAGGTCTTTTACAATGACGCAGTTCGCCTTCTTTTCGCGGATGGCATCCATGACGCCGCGAAAGCCCGGACGGTCATAGTTAGTGCCGGTATAACCGTCGTCTACCTGCTCCCCCACCAGCGTGATCTCCGGGTGCCGCTGCACGAACTCATGGATCAGCTTTCGCTGGTTGTCGATACTCTCACTCTCATAGCGCTTGCCCAGCTTTGACAGGCGGAGATAGGAAATGCCATACCAATGCTGGCCGGAGAGTTCTTCTGTTTGTGGGCAAAAAAATGCAGCCATAAAACGTACCTCCTAAAAATTCAGGAAAGCGGTTTCTGGCTGTCATTGCCGGGCGGCAACATTATTTTCACTGACGGGTCTATTATGCTTTCCCGCTTTGCTTTTGTCAACAGGGAAACTTTGGAGGATCAGGACAGGCTGCACGCATAGGCCCGCAGGCGATCTTGCAGGCTCACATCTGTGTTGGCATACGCAAGCTTTACCACAATGCCGCTGTCCGTATAGCAATACGGGTCGCCTACCTGCTCCACATATTGCTTGATGCGTTCTGCACAGGAGGCGGAGGTGTCGATACTTACACAGGTGATATCCCGCGGCGCTGTATGGGTGGTGTGGCTGGTGTCCAAACGGTTTGCTTCCATGAAGGTTCCTCTTTTCTAATGGCGTTATCGGTAGTATTGCCAGATCTCGGTGTTTTATGAAAATGCTGATAAAAGAGCAACGCCTCCCAGCGCAATGCCGGGAAGCGTTGTCTATGATTCTGTAGTATAGTGAAAGACAAGCAGAGATGAAACGCTCAAATAGACATCGTTTAGTAAAAACGGTCAAACCAATAGGATTTAATGGGCAAATTTTATCCACTGTCGGTTGATAATTTTGTCGGACAACTGTATAATAAAACAGGAAGTAGTTGGGAATACCATGAAACCCGAGTTTACTACCTTAAAAGTATAAAACGGACACTCGCTGCAGAGTGTCCTGAAGGACTCCACACCCACTAAATATCCGTTGATTCGCACGATACCAAAGCTTCTTCCGTTACTCTCGGAACTTTATGACTTTTGAGAATGTCCGTTCGGAGTTTGGCAACCGTGGAGTTGGTGAGGCGCGAAAGCTAATCCGCGAAACGCTGGAACAGTATCGTCCTCCGCAGATACCTCTTACGGATTTGGAAGGAGTGCTTCTCGCCATGCAGCAAGCCTTCCTGATAGCAAAACGGGAAGCGCGGGAGAAGTTCGCGCCGAAGAAGTATAAGACGCAGAGCGAACCATTTGAATAAAGGGTGTTTCTGAGGCTTTCAGCACATTCCTGCCTGTTAAGTAGATCATAAGTAAGACTATCATTTAACGAATACTCAGCTTCCAGTTTAACGAACAGGAGATGATGAACACATGAAAATCCTATATGAACTATCTTGGCTATGGGAAACGCTGGGCATTGCACTTGTGGCTGCGGCTGTCTGCATGG
>ENA-UOJG01002286-UOJG01002286.1-human-gut-metagenome-genome-assembly--contig:-C47-NODE-2286-length-16760-cov-6.876564_pt1 | contig 16760 bp, 14 predicted proteins | sample MGYA00242340_ERZ723887 | MGnify/ENA metagenome assembly ERZ723887 | reverse complement strand
AATAAGTAATAATGATTGATATGTATTAAAATAGATTAAAGGAGTTAAGATTATGGCTTATAAAGCATTATATAGAAGTTATCGTCCAAGTAAGTTTAGCGAGGTAGTTGGACAAAAGCACGTAATTCAAACTTTAAAAAACGCAATAAAAGAAAAGAAGACATCCCATGCATATGTGTTTTCAGGTCTTAGAGGTATAGGAAAGACAACTATTGCTCGTATCCTTGCTAAAGCAGTTAACTGCAAGAATTCCGTTGATGGTGAACCATGTAATGCTTGTGCAAATTGTCTTGCGATAATGAACAACGAAACAACTGACATAATAGAATTGGATGCTGCAACCAATAATGGTGTTGATGAAATTAGAAACATTTTAGATCGTGTTAATTTTTTACCAAGTACCCTAGATAAAAAAGTTTATATAATTGATGAAGTTCACATGTTGACAACCCAAGCATTTAATGCTTTGCTTAAAACATTAGAAGAACCGCCTGCATATGTAATGTTTATTTTATGTACCACTGAACCACATAAAATTCCTCTTACAATCTTATCTCGTTGTCAACGTTTTGATTTTAAACAATTAACTATCGAAGAATTAATTTTTGAACTTAAAAAGATTAGTGAAAAAGAACATATTCAAATTTCTGATGAAGCTCTTTTAGCTATAGCAGAATCGGCTGAAGGTGGAATGCGAGATGCCTTAAGTATCTTAGATCAAGCCAACGTTTATGCAGATGGTAATATTAATGTTGAAGATGTTAATAGTATAACTGGCAATATCTCTAATCAAAAACTTATTGAATTAATAAAATCATTTAATGATGATGATGCAACAAAATCAATTTGTATTGTAAATGAATTACTTAATGCCGGTAAAGAAGTAAGTAGATTAACTTTGTGCATAATTCAATTTTGTAGAGATTTATTACTTTATAAAAGCCTTAACGATGCTAAGAATTACAAGCATTTGGCTAATACCCAAGAGTTTCAACAACTTGCTCTTGCAACTGATAGTCAAAGACTTTTCTATTATATTGATGTTTTAGTAGATGTACAAAATAAAATACGTTTTACAAATTCTCAAAAAATATACTTAGAAGTAGGTATTATGAAAATAGTAAATTCTGCTACAGATGATATTAATTTATTAGGTAGAATAGAAAACTTAGAAAATAGATTAAATGGTGCAAGTGACTTAACGTATGGTTCTTCATATATCTCTAATCCTGATGTGAACCAAAAGTTAAATGTAGTAGAAAGTAAGATTAAAAAAATTACTAATGAGTTAGAAAAAAATGACTTAAAAGGTCTTGAAGAAAAAATTAATAGTCGTTTGAATGTTTTAGAAGAAGAAACTTCAAAAATAAGTGTGCTTCCTAAATCAATAGAGGAACGTCTTAATGTATTAGAAAATAGCATTAATAGTCAAGTAACAATGGAACCAACATCACAAACTAATTTTGAAAATCAAGATAGTTCTAATACTTTATATGAAGAAAAAATTAATGACATTAATCAACAAATATCTAATACAACTAAGAAAAATGATGAATTATTTTCATCTGTATTTAAAGACATTGAAAATATCAAACAAACTTTGTCTACAATTGATCTATCAAACAAAGAGTCAAAGACAAATGAAGAAAATGATGATATTATTTTAGAATTAATTGAAAAAGTTACGACATTAGAAAAAGAAATTACTAATAATAAAACTTTAGTAGATAATAGTATAGTTGAAGAAAAACCAAAAGTAATTGAAGATCATCATTTAGATGAAGTTGTTAGCGAATTATTAGAAGAATTTAATATTTTAAAAACGGAAATTAATAATATCAAAGAAGAACAAGAACACTTAAACTTAGAGGATAAAAAACCAATAATTGATCAAAATATTATTAATGAAATTGAAGAATTTAAGAAAAAACTTTCAGAAGGCGTAGGCTTAAATAATGAAGAATGTAATTTAGATTTAAGTCAAATGGAAGAAAGACTAACAAAAATTGAAAATACAATAAATAGTAGTGATAATATAGAACTAAAAAATATGATTGAAGAAATTAAAACAAATTATTTTGTTTTAACTAAAGCATTACAATTATTGACTGAAAAATTAGATAAAGCTAAAGAAGGACTAGTAGTAGAAGATAATAATTCTGATTCCTACAATTTAATTGAAAAAGTTAATAATTTAGAAGAAATGGTTAAGTATATTAAAGAAAACTATGTAGAATGTGACAAACTAGAAACATTAGAAGAAAAAATTAATAGTTTAAAAGAATCACTAACATCATTAAAAGAAGAAAACACGCAATTAAGAAAAGAAAATAGTATCATAAATGATAAGAATGAGGAAAAAGAATTATTAGATAATAAGGAAAATTCTTCATTAGAAACCTCTGAAGAACAAAAGAAAATAACAAATGAAAAAGAAGAAAAGACACAAGTAGAAGTAGAAAAAGAAGAAAATATAAGTGATGATACCAATCAAGAAGAAGATTTAACAAGTAGTGTATTTGATGTTCATATTGTTGAAAATATTCTTCATGAGGCAAGATCACAAGAATGTAGAGAAGAAAAAATAAAATTAGTAGCTAATTGGCCAAAGATAGAGGATAAAGTTGGTGGCCTTCTTGCTCCTATAGCTCGATTACTAGCGAGTGGCTTATTAGTTGCAAATGGTAATACCCATTTATTAATTGTTTATTCAAATGCTCAATTATGTAATCACATAATGGAACCTAAAAATTATCAAGATGCTAAAGAAATTTTAAAAGTAACATTTAATAAAGATTATGATTTTATTGCCTTGCCAGATGACACTTGGAAAGAAAAAAGATTAGAATATCATAATCAATATCGTGTTGGTAATAAATTTCCAGTTTTAACGCCAATAAACAATCCATTATTACATGTTGTAAAGGTAAATAAAGAACCAGCATTAACGGAAAGACAAAAAGTATTAAAAAAAGCTAATGACTTTTTTGGCTTTAGTGAAGACGAAATGGAAAATTAAAAATATATTATAAAGAAAGAGGAATATGAATATGATGAATCAACAAGCAATGCTAAGAAAAGCACGTCAATTACAACAAGAAATGTTGAAAACTCAACAAGAAATAGAACAAACAGAATTTCGTTCAAGTACCGGACCAGTTGTTGTTGTAATGTTAGGAAATAAAGAATTAAAATCAGTAATTATAGATAAAGATTTTAAAATTGAATCTAATGATGATTATGAATTACTAGAAGATTCTATTTTGGCATCAACAAGAAAATTATATGAAGAAATAACTAAATTTACAGAAGAAAAAATGGGTAAGTACAAATCATTTTTAGGTGGCTTCGGCGGATTTTAAAAAATGAGCGATTTTAAATTCTTAGATAATTTAACATCAGCTTTCGCTCTTTTACCAGGAGTAGGGGAAAAAACCGCTACTAGGTATGCATATAGCGTTGTTGAAAAAATGAGCGATGAAGACGTTGATAATTTTGTTAAAGCTTTAAAGGAAGTAAAAACCAACATTAAACATTGTTCGACTTGTGGAATGTTGACTTTAACTGATCCATGTACTATTTGTTCTTCTTCTAGAGACAAAAGCAAAATCATGGTATTAAAAGATACAAGAGATGTTTTAGCAATTGAAAAAATGGGAGAATATCAAGGCCTATATCATTGTTTAAATGGACTAATATCACCGATGGATGGTATTGGACCAGAAGATATAAACATTGATAGTTTAGAAAAAAGAATTAATGATGAAACCAAAGAAATAATTATTGCAACTAGTTTTACACCATCAGGTGAAACAACAGCTATTTATTTAGAAAAAATTCTTTCTAGATATAATGTTACTATTTCGAGATTAGGTTATGGTTTACCTTCTGGTGGTGATATTGAGTATGTTGATGAATTGACACTTAAAAGAGCTATTGAAAATAGGACTAAGAGGAATTAAAGATGTTAACTATTCAAGAAGTATTTACAAAAATAAATGATATTGGTAAAAAGATTTTTGATGTGATATTTGGTGTTATTCAAAACTTACCAGGTATATTTCAAGGCATATTTACAGTAGCTATTTTGTTCTTTTTAGCTATAGGACTTTTGTCAGTTTTTAAAAAATCAATAAAGTTTTTTATGATTATCGTAATTGCAATAGTGGCCTTAATTGTTGTTGGTTTCTTGCTAAAATAGGAAAAAATCAAAAAGAAAAATAAGCAAATTTTAAAAAAAATAGTTGCTTATTTTTTTATTTGTTTAAAATTACCAATTTCAAAACACCATTATTACTTGAAAAAAAATTAAATATATGTTAACATAAATTTGAGAATAGGAAAGGACTAACCTAAAAATGAAATTGTATCAAACATTCGTGGTATTAATTTTTCTTTTTCTTTTACTGCCTATTTTTGGTTGTAAGAAAAAAAATGAAATAACAACGCTAGATACACCAACAATACTAAACATCGAATATGTAAGTACGAAAGGAAAATACGTTGTAAAAATAGAAGAAGTTATAAACGCTACAGGTTATGAAATTTATATTTATGATACTAACAGTCTAATTTATAAACAAAAAATAACAAATGATGGAATCTTAGACTATTATGTTAGCGGAACTTACACAGCAAGAATCAAAGCCATTGGCGATAGTTCTCACATAGATTCTTCTTTTTCGCCATTTTATAAATTTGAATTGAAAGACTATAATCCTCCTGTAGAATTTACTTATGCAACACTAGAAGAATATAAAGAGTTTTTAACTGAAGAATTAACAAAATATTATACCAGTATGTTGAGCTATGTAGATGGAACGTATTTGAATGAAATAAATGCAAAGTTTTTAAAATTAGTAGCAGATTTAAAAAATAAACAAACAACTAAAGAAGCTAAAAACTTTTATAACGAATCAAAACTAAGTTTATTTAATGAATTAAAAGTAGCTGATGGAATTTATGCATCTACAACTCTATCTAAACAAGATAAAATTAAAATTATTGCTTCGCTTGAAAACTACGCAATTATGAATAACCTAACAGGAATCATAATGTTAGATAAAAAAACATCAACAGTAAAATTAAATATAAACACGTGCGATCAAAATAATTGGGAATACCTTTTTGGTAGTAATGGCATTGTCTATAATAACCCAACTGATGAATATTGGACAGTAAACCCCGTTTTAAACAACAAGAACTTTATTAAAGCATTAAGTTATTCTATAGACAGAAAAACTTTAGGAGCAAAAAAAGAACTTAGTCCAAGTATAAATTATTTTCCTAGTGACTTTTCTATTGATGATGTTAATTACAACGACACCACTTATCACAAAAATAATATAAAAAATTTAATTAATGATACGGATGGCTATGGATTTAGTTTAGAATTGGCAAGAAAATATTTCAGGATTGCGCTGCTAGAGTTAGAAGAAGATAATAAAATAAAACCAGGGACCCTTTCTAATCCAACAATAATTAAAATTGAAATTGCATGGCAAACAACCAATCAAGTATATAACTATCATAACTTCATTAAAAAATGTTTAGAAACTGCGTTTAATGATGAAAGTGTTAGTGGTGGTGGCTACAAATTAGAAATTGATTCATGGGTAGGCTCCTCTAGTAGTTCTTTATATGAAGAAAAAATTTTAAAAGGCCACTATGATTTAGGTTTTGGCAATATATCTACTACTTCTGAATATGAAAAATTATTAGCAACCATTTCTACGAACACCAATATTTCCAACAATTATGGTTTAAACTATGGTATTAATACTAATGATGTTAACTATTGTTGCATCTATAACAATCAAAGGTTTAGTTATGATGCATTATACATGTATCTTGATTTTTTAGCCAAAGTAGAAAATGGTAAAAATGTTGATATTTACACCCTTTTAAATGCTAATCTTACTACAACTAATAATGAAATTGAAATAAAGGGTACAATTGAAAATATAAACGCTAATTTAGATATTTCTATCATTGATTTTTTTCTTTTAAGTGATAGAAGTGATTTAAAAATTTCTTTAAAAGATAAAACCGAAATAATAAAAACAGAAACCAAAATAGAATATACAATAAAACTTGATAAAACAGAATTAGCAGAAATTTTAAAAAATATAACGATAAAAGAATATTTACAGGCTAGTTACTTAAAAATTTCTTTAAATGTTACGTCTGCTTTTGGAGAAATTAGTAGGGAAGATGAGGTTTTCATAATTAAAGACATTTAAAATACTTTAATATTTTGTGTTTCGTTTGCTAAAAATAACAATTTATGATAAAATAATATTGTATTGCATTAATTAATGCAAAAAATAAAATAAATTTAATCAAATACCAAAGATTCTAAAGGAAGTGGGTGCTAGTACAACTATGTATGATTTACAAAAATCAAATATTTGGAAAAGATTCGCTTCCTTTGTTTTGGATATGATTCTTGTAACAATTATAGCAACAGGCGTTTTGTTTCTTTGTTCAACTATATTCAAATATGATTCATATACGCAAAAACTTGATGGTTATTATGAAGAATATAACTTAGACAAAACAATGACTGAGGATAAATACAATAAATTAAGCAAAGAAGAACAAACGGCTTATGTTGAACGTTACAATAAATTTATCGAAGATAAAAGAGTTGTGAAAGTTTATAATACAATAATTAATTTATCAATTGCCATGGTTACTATCGCAATTGTTGTAGCCTTTTTGATTGTTGAATTTATAATTCCCTTAATACTTCACGATGGACAAACAGTAGGAAAGAAAGTATTTGGACTATGTGTTGTTAAAAATGATGCTGTTAAGATTAATACTGTCACGCTTTTTATTAGAAGTATGATTGGCAAATGCGTTATCGAAGTAATGATACCAGCCATAATAATCGTTTTGATTTATTTTGGCGGAATTGGAATCATCGGTACTGTTATTTTGTTCATTTTGGCAATTATACAAATCATATTGTTATTTAAAAGCAAAACTACATCTCTTATTCATGATGCTTTAGCCATGACAGTTGTAGTTGATAAGAATAGTCAAATGATATTTGATTCTGAAGATGATTTGATTAAATTTAAAGAAGAAGCCCACTTAAAAAGCTTGGGCAAAGAGTGAAAACGAAATGGAGGAAAGGATTAAATGACTGATACAACCAATCAGTTTTCTAGTGATTTTTTTAAAAAAAGCAAATTAATTAGTTTGTTAATTGGTGGTATATTGATTTTTGTAACAGGATTGATATTTGTTTTATTAGCAGATTTAAAATTAAAAACATATGCCGTTTGGCTATTTGTAGCTATAATCATTTCAGCGGGAAGTGGAATTTTAAATTTACTAGCTGAAAATTATCGTGACAAGCATGTTTTATATATAGTTTTAAAATCAATAGGTTATGCACTAAGTATTGGTTTCGTAATTTTTATCTTTATATTTAATGCTTCTAGTTTTTGTAAAAATATTAATTACAAATTGGTGAATGTAAGAGATATAACGATAGTAATAACAGCAATCTTAAGTAGTATTTCTGCTTTGGCACAAACTTATAATTTGATATTGAATATAGTTACTATTAATGAAGAATAAATTACTAGAAAGGTAAAAAAGAGAAAGGTATTATTATGAAAGTAATATTAAAAGATTTAACAAAAATTTTCCCCGGAAGGAATGCAAAAAAAGACGAAGAAGTAGTCGCAGTTGATAAGTTTAATTTTGAAATTCCTGATGGTAAATTGATTGGTTTGTTAGGACCTTCTGGTTGTGGAAAAAGTACAACACTATATATGATTTGTGGCCTTCAAGCCCCAACTAGTGGTCAAATTTTCTTTGGTGATGATGATGTTACAGAATTATCACCAGAAAATAGAGGTGTAGGATTAGTATTCCAAAACTATGCATTATATCCTCACATGACAGTAAAACAAAACATTTTATTCCCACTTCAAAATTTAAAAGGTCAAGATAAATTATCTAAAGAAGTAATGTTAGAACGTGCTTTAGAAGTTGCTAAACTTGTTCAAATTGATGACTTAATGGAAAGATTCCCTAAGGAGTTATCAGGTGGACAACAACAACGTGTAGCTATTGCTAGAGCCTTAGTAAAAATGCCTAGAGTATTGCTATTGGATGAACCATTATCAAACCTAGACGCTAGATTAAGATTACAAACTCGTGAAGAAATAAAAAGAATTCAAAGGGAAACAGGTATTACAACTGTCTTCGTAACTCATGACCAAGAAGAAGCTATGAGTATTTCCGACATGATTGTTGTTATGAAAAAAGGTGTTGTACAACAAATTGGAAAGCCACAAGATGTATACGATAGTCCTGTAAACCTATTTGTTGCAAAATTCTTAGGAACTCCTCCAATCAATGTATTTAATGGAAATGTAAAGAATGGCAAAGTTTATATTGGTAATGATGTAGTTAGCACTTTAAATATAGAAGATCAAGAAGTATCAATTGGCATTCGTCCTGAAGGATTCATTCTAGCTGATGATGGTGCACTTCATTGTGAATTATCCAATGTGGAAGTTATGGGACGTGATGTTTCCATTGTCTCTAGAAATGCTAATTCTGTAAACCCAATCATTCGTTCTATTGTTGATTCTGATAATAAAATTGATACATCTAAAAATGAAGTAAGATTTAATATTAAACCAAACAAGATCTTTATTTTTAATAAAGAGACTGGTGAAAGAATTTATACAGAGGGAAAATAGTTATGGTTGATAGTAAACAACAATGGAAAGGTTGGCTATATCTTGCCCCTGCTTTAGTCTTATTACTAGTATTTACAGTTTGGCCGATGTTTAACACAATAAGAATGGCTTTTCTTGAAGGATACAATGGATTAAAAGCTGCTGGTGGTGCAACATTTAAATTTGGTATTGCTAACTTTGTAAAAGTAATTCAATACAAAGGATTCCTTCAATGTTTAAAAGTAACAGTATTATTATGTGTAATTACAGTTCCTATTTCTACCCTTTTGGCGTTATTAATAGCTGTTTGTTTAAATTCTATTAAACCTTTAAGTAAATTTTTACAAACAATTTTCTTCTTACCATATGTAACTAACTCAATTGCCATTGGTATGGTTTTCGCAGCAATGTTTAATATTGTTGGTACCGCAATCGGTGGTGAAAATGAACTAGTGGTAACGGCTGGTATTGTAAATAATGTTATTGAATTCTTTGGTGGTACAAAAATTAACTGGATTAATGCTGGTTCAAGTGAGCTTGCTAATATGACCGTTTTGGTAATATACATCGTATGGAATGCTTTACCATTTAAAATTCTAATATTACTTGGTGGTCTTCAAAGTGTTAATAGACAATATTATGATGCTGCTAAAGTTGATGGAACGTCTAGATGGAGAACATTCTGGAGAATAACAGTTCCGCTACTTTCGCCTATGATTATTTATGTTGTTATAACAGGTTTTATTGGAGGCTTTAAGGAATACTCAAGTATTGTTGGTATATTTAATGAAGGAATGGGCCCAGCTGGTCAAGAAAAAAGATTAAACACTATGGTTGGATTTATTTATGATGCCTTGGAAAATAACAATCAAGGTCGTGCTAGTGCAGCTGCATTAATACTATTTGTTATAATTCTACTTGTTACTTTACTTAATTTATATGTAAGTAAAAAGAAAGTACATTATTAGGAGGCACTACAATGAGTAAACAAAATGTTAATCAAACAATGGTTGAAAAAGATTTACAAAAAGTTACTACTAAACAAAGAATTGTTAAAGTACTTGTAAAAGTTTTGATATATGGCTTTTTAATATTTATGGCAATAATTGTATTATTCCCATTCTATTGGATGCTAATATCTTCGTTGAAGAGCACTGAAGAGTATCGTTGGAGTGTCCCTTCTCTTTTCCCACATAGAGTAATGTTTGAAAACTATGTAGAAGCATTTAATGCTGCAAATTTAGGTACATTATTTATTAATACTGTATATGTTGGTATTGTATCAACAATTCTATCTTTGATAATTACAGTACTTTCAGCTTTTGCTTTCGCAAGATTAGAGTTTAAAGGAAAGAACATATTATTTGCAGGTCTACTTGCAACAATGATGATACCTGGAGAACTTTTTACAATAACAAATTATATTACTATAACAAGACTGGAATGGATGAAAACATATGTTGTTTTAATTGTTCCTTTCTTAGTAAGTGTATTTTATATTTATTTATTAAGACAAAACTTTCTTCAAATACCTAATGAACTATATTTAGCCGCTAAGGTAGATGGCACTAGTGATATTAAGTATTTATGGAAAGTAATGATTCCATTATCTTTACCGACTTTAATTTCCATTACCATTTTAAAAATGATGGGTGCTTGGAATTCATATATTTGGCCTCGTTTAGTTGCAAATGATGATGCACATAAACTAATAACAAATGGTTTAAGAAGTGCATTTACCGATGTTAACGGTGAGGTTAATATTCCTGTTCAAATGGCAGCCGTTGCGCTTGTATCCGTTCCATTATTCTTAGTGTTCGTATTCCTAAGAAAGTATATAATGAAGGGTGTAAGCCGTAGTGGTATTAAAGGTTAAAATGAATTTTAAATTAATACTAGTAATTTTAAGGAGGACAAAATGAAAAAATTTTATGGTATTATTTTATCGTTATTAGTACTATTAACACTTGTTGGCTGTGGAAATGATACTAAAAAAGCTGAACCTAACTTCGATGTTCCTGAAGGAGGATATGATGGAAGTGAAATAACTATTAAATTCTATCATACAATGGGTTCAAATTTAAGTGATGTTTTAGATTTGTATATAGCTTCATTTAATAAATTATATCCAAATATTCATATAGCATGGGAAAAAATTGGTGGCTATGATGATGTTAGAAGTCAAATTAGTACTGAAATAGGTGCAGGTCAACATACTGAACCAAATTTAGCTTATTGCTATCCTGACCATGTTGCTTTATACAATTTAGCTGGAGCTGTTGCAACTCTAGATAATTTAATTGATAGTAAAGAAACTGTTACAAGAGCTGATGGTACAACTGAAGTATTAGGTTTAACAACTGCTCAAAAAGATGACTTTATTCAAGGTTATTATAATGAAGGAAAACAATTTGGTGATGGTTTAATGTATTCAATCCCACTTTCTAAATCAACTGAAGTTTTATATTACAACAAAACATTCTTTGAAGAAAACAAATTAGAAATTCCTACACACTGGTTCTCAACAGATGCTTCTGATAAAACATCTATGGAATATGTATGTGAAAAAATTAAATCTATTGATCCACTTTCTACTCCATTAGGATATGATAGTGAAGCTAACTGGTTTATTACAATGTGTGAACAATTAGGTTCAGATTATACTTCTGCTACTGGAAACCATTATTTATTTAACAATAGTACAAACAGAGATTTCACTAAGAAATTTAGAACTTGGTATCAAAAAGGTTGGTTAACAACTCAAGGATTATATGGTTCTTATACAAGTGCATTATTTGTTAACACTGATACAACTAAAACAAGAAGTTATATGTCAATTGGTTCATCTGCTGGTGCAACACACCAAAGACCTGAAGCAGTTGATGGTAAATATCCATTTGAAGTAGGTATTGCAAGCATTCCACAAGTTAATGCTAACAATCCTAAAGTAATCTCACAAGGTCCAAGTTTATGTATTTTCCAAAAAGAAAATCCTCAAGAAGTTGTTGCATCTTGGTTATTTGCTAAATATTTAGCTACAAACGTTGAATTCCAAGCTGAATTCTCTATGACTTCAGGTTATGTTCCAGTAATTAAATCAGTTTCTGAAAATGCTGCTTACAAAAAATTCTTAAGCAGTGCTGATGGTGGTAAATACATCGCTGCATTATCTGCTAAAGTTTGTCTTGAACAAGAAGAAGCTTATTATACATCTCCTGCATTTAATGGTTCATCAACTGCACGTGATCAAGTAGGTGCTTTAATTAAAAAGATTTTATCTGAAACTACAAATGATGTAGATAAGATGATTAAAGATGCATTTGCTGCTGCTGTTGATGAATGTGAATATCAAGAATAATAATTAAAATATGAAAAAAACTTTAAAAATATTTTCAATAATTACTATTTTATTGTTAATTGTTTTTATTACTACATCATGCAAAAATAATGATAATCCTAATCCTAAACCAAGTGGTGGCGATGAGGAAAATCAACATATTGACTATGTTTCAAAATTAAAACTTGATATGTCAAGTGCAACCGCTAAAGAAAAAGTAACTGTAAGAAACTATGTTGATGGTGATACAACACACTTTAATATTTCAACTTCAGTTATTAAAGAGGGAATTTTAAAAGCTAGATATTTAGCGACTAATACTCCTGAGTCTACAGGAAAAATTGAACCTTATGGAAAAACTGCTTCAAATTTTACAAAAAGTAAATTAATGAACGCTTCTTCAATTATTGTGGAATCAAACACTTCTACTTGGAACAAGGACTCCACAAGTAGTGGAAGATATCTTGTTTGGGTATGGTATAGAAATAGTGAAACAGAAGAATATAGAAACTTAAATCTAGAAATTCTACAATCTGGTTTAGCTGTTGCTTCTAATACTCTTGGTAACATTTATGGTGAAACTTGTATGGCTGCTTTAAACCAAGCTAAAAGAGAAAAACTATATATATTTTCAGGTGAAAAAGATCCTAACATGTATTATGGTTCAGCTGTAGAGCTTACTTTAAAAGAATTAAGATGTAACATTGATAAGTATAATGGTATTAAAGTTGCATTTGAAGGTGTTGTTGTAAAGGATAGTCTTAATACTGTTTACGTAGAAGAATACGATCCTGAAAATGATATCTATTATGGCATGCAAGTCTATTATGGTTATGGCCTACCTGGTGAAGGACTAGATATCTTATCTGTTGGTAATCGTGTAAGAATTGTTGGATCTGTTCAATACTATGAAACTGGCGGAACATATCAAGTGTCTGATTTACAATATCGTATGATGAAACCAGACGATCCTAACAACATTCAAAAAATTAGTGATGGTAATTCTGCTGCTTATCAGGAAATTTCTGCAAAGCAATTTACGGAAGGAAAAGTAAGAGTATCAATTGATGATGATCAAGATAAAGAATTTGATTTAGCTTACCTAATTATGAATTCTTCTGTATCAATGAAATCTTTGAAAGTAAAAAGCATTTATACTACTACAAATGAAGGTAGTAGTTCAAATGGCGCAATGACTTTGACATGCGAAGTTGATGGTATAACTATTTCCGTAAGAACATTAGTCCTTACAGATGAAAAAGGTAATAAGATTACAGCAAGTGCCTATGAAGGCAAAACAATTAGCGTAAAAGGCCTAGTTGATTATTACGATGGTAAATATCAAATTAAGGTTTTCTCCGCAAACGATATTGAAATAATGTAAAAATAATAAAAGGAGAAAAAAATGAAAAAAATTGTTTCGATTTTTATGTTATTAGTTTTGTGTACATTCTGTTTAGTTGGATGTAATGATACTAATAATAAAGGCGATGATGATGCTTTAACAAGAGCAAAGAACTATGTATATTCAATGTACAAAAATGAATCTACAAAGACACCAAGTGATTATAAGAGAATTTCTCAAGTTTCTATTGATGGTACAATCTATCCTATTGATTGGACAGTAGAAATCAAATCTGGTAATAAAGATGGTGTAAAGGTATCTGCTGCTGGTGAAGATGCTATGGTTACAATCACAGTAGATAAAAAAGCAACAGAAGATATCAACTACACTTTAACTGCAACAGTTAAGAGCGGCGAAAAGAGTTTATCAGTTCATTTCGAACATGTTGTTCCAAAGTTTGAAGAATTAAGCTGGGCTGATTATATTGCTGCTAAAACTGATGAATCAGTTATTGTAAAAGGTACAGTTACAGGTTTAATTTCTAAATCTGTAAATGGTAATACTGCTAATGGATTATATTTACAAGATGCTGATGGTGGTTACTATGTATATAGTATGAATGATGATCCAGGAACTTTAGGCATTAAAAAAGGTATGCAAGTAAGAGTTACTGGTGTTAAAGATATCTATAGTGGAACTCATGAAATAAAAAATGCAACAGTTGAAATTCTTTCTGATACATTAACAGAAGCTACTCCTACTGATTATACTGAACTATTCAAGAACGCAACAAAATTAACTGATGAAAAGTTAGTTGAAAAACAAGCTTTCTTAGTTACATTAAAAGGTGTTGAAATTACATCATTTAATGAAGATAATGGTTATTACAATTTTAAATTAGGTGATTTAACAAGCTACATTAGAATTTCTTCATCTGTTTGTCCATTAACTAAAGCAGAACAAACAACATTCAAGAGTGAATTCAATAGCCACATTGGTTATATCGCTAATGTTACTGGTATTATTTCCGTTTACAATGGTGCTTTCTATTTAACTCCTGTTTCATCAAATGCGGTAGAATATGTTTCATTACCTCAATTACCTGATGCTGAAATGGTAGCATTTGAAAAGAATGCTCTTACTCTTTCTAAAACATTATTTGAAGATGATACTACTTTAGATTTACAAGTACTTGGTGCTGCTTATAAAGACGTTACAATTACTTGGGTTTCTGATAATCCATGTGCAGTAGTTAACAATGGTAAATTAGCAATTACTTGTCCTGAAGAAGATACAGAAGTAAAATTAACTGCTACTTTAACATGTGGTGAAGTAACTGATACAAAAGAATTTACTCTAGAAGTAAAAGCAGCTGTAAAAGAAGTATTTGTTCCTGTATTTGTAACAAGCCCTGTTGTTGGTAAAGCATTCAAACTTGCATTAGTACAAGCAAACTTAGGTAAAACTTTATACTTCAGTGGTGCAATGAGTGGAAACTTTTTTGCAACTACTGAAAAAGGTGCAAACGCTGTTGATGTATATGTTGAAACTGTTGATGGTGGATATAAATTATACTTCTTAGATGGTGAAACAAAGAAATACTTAGACATCTATGAACATACTGAAGGTAAAGTAGGCGTTCGTCTAGCTAGTGAAGAAGAAGCAAGTGCTGTTTATACATGGAATGAAACATATAATATTTTCGTTGCTAATGTTGCTGGTAATGACTACTATTTAGGATCATACAGAACATTTGAAACAATTAGTGCTAGCAAGACAAGCTATTTAACTGCTGATAATGTTGGTGTAAGCCAATTCGTATTACAACTTTGTGAATTAAAATCTGCTCAATATGTAAGAGAAGTAGTAACAACTCCTACAACTGAAGGATCATTTAAACTTTCTTTAGTACAAGCAAATTTAGGTAAAACTTTATACTTCAGTGGTGCAATGAGTGGAAACTTTTTTGCAACTACTGAAAAAGGTGCAAACGCTGTTGATGTATATGTTGAAACTGTTGATGGTGGATATAAATTATACTTCTTAGATGGTGAAACAAAGAAATACTTAGACATCTATGAACATACTGAAGGTAAAGTAGGCGTTCGTCTAGCTAGTGAAGAAGAAGCAAGTGCTGTTTATACATGGAATGAAACATATAATATTTTCGTTGCTAATGTTGCTGGTAATGACTACTATTTAGGATCATACAAAACATTTGAAACAATTAGTGCCAGCAAAACAAGCTATTTAACTGCTGATAATGTAGGTGTAAGCCAATTTGTATTACAACTTACAACTTTAAAACTTCAAGCAGTAGAATCTAAATTAATGGAAACTCCAGTTACTGCTAAAGCATTCAAAGTATCTATGTATCAAGTAAACTTAGGCAAAACTTTATACTTCAGTGGTGTAATGAGTGGAAACTTTTTTGCAACTACTGAAAAAGCTGAAAATGCTGTTGATGTATATATCGAAGAAGTTGAAGGCGGATATAAGCTATACTTCTTAGATGGTGAAACAAAGAAATACTTAGACATCTATGAACATACTGAAGGTAAAGCAGGCGTTCGTCTAGCTAGTGAAGAAGAAGCAAGTGCTGTTTATACATGGAATGATACTTATCATATATTTGTTGCTAATGTTGCTGGTAATGACTATTATTTAGGTTCATACAGAACATTTGAAACAATTAGTGCCAGCAAGACAAGCTATTTAACTGCTGATAATGTAGGTGTAAGCCAATTTGTTCTTCAATTCTATAGTGTTGAAGTTGTAAAATAATTACTAGTATTAATAAATACTCTTTAAAGGAAACTTTAAGGAGTATTTTTTATTCCTTAAGCAATTTTATATATTTTTTTAGTCAATTATGTTAAAATCATATTAGATAGAGGTAAAATAAAAATGAAAAGAATATATACGCTTATACTCCTTTTGATATTAGCAATATCCTGTAGTAGTTGTGGTAAAAAATATCAAATGAGTGAAAATGCTGAAGAAATCAACTATAACGAAAAAGGAAAATATGGTTTTTCTTATGATGGTAACATATATTATGAATTACCTCAAAACTCTTATTTAATTTCCCTAAAAAAAGGTATAAAAAAAGGAAAGATAACAATATATCAAAAAGAATATGATAAACTTGATTGCCTTTCTAATTTAACTCCTATAAGAACATATTTATTAGATGAAGGTAAAACCTATTTAATATATTTAAATTATGTGACTAAATATGATGATAATTTAAAGAAAACTTATAGTTTACCTGGTGAAGTAATTTTTTTAGGTGAAAATGTTGATATTTTAATAGAACATTATCAAGGGAAATAATATATTTTAAAAAATGAGGTTAAAAAATGTTTAC
>ENA-UOJG01002276-UOJG01002276.1-human-gut-metagenome-genome-assembly--contig:-C47-NODE-2276-length-16810-cov-4.977201_pt1 | contig 16810 bp, 12 predicted proteins | sample MGYA00242340_ERZ723887 | MGnify/ENA metagenome assembly ERZ723887 | reverse complement strand
TGTAAAAATACATCTTGGAAAAAGTGGTTAATAATTTCATGCATAACATTTGTATTAACTTTTTCTTGGGTACCGTATAAGTATATAGGATTTACTAAAAGTCCTTTAGGTACCATTCAATTTGCTAGCAGAATGCTAAATTTTGTAATTCTATTTTTAGTGATTGGGGTAACTATTTTTATTGACAAGAATTATAGGAATAATTACAAAAAGGGACTTATTATTTATAGTCTTCTAATGTTACTGTTTGCGGTATTTACAGAAATTAACTACGTAAATAACAAAAAAGCTAGTTATAATTTAACAAATGAAAATATAAATAAATATGTATATGGAAGTAATTATGCAGAATCTGATTATTCACTTAAAGATAAACATAATCATAACTGGTCAGTAATTTATAAGTCAGAGGTTTTTCCATTAAAAGATAATTTACATGAGTACTATAATGGAGTTCAATTTAATGTTTATTCATCCCAAAGGAAGCCAAGTTATATAAGATTTTTGACTTATAATGGAATAAAATATGAGGTTTACGTAAATAATAAAAAAATAATGCCAAATTATAGCTTAGGATTATTAAGGGTGCCTCTAAATAAAGGGATAAATACTTTAAATATAATTTCTAAGGCTCAACTTAGCGAATATATTTTCTTTGTAATATCAATTATAAGTACTATTATGATAATTCTTACTTTAATAATGAAAAAAGAGATCTTTGATAAAAAAGAAGTGCCTTAAGGATTAGGGTTCCAATTAGCAAAAGAAGTTTTCACCTAATTGGAACCTTAATACTTTATTGTAAGTGTTTTTAGAATATATTAAACTAGTATAGATATTGCGCAAAAATAAATTATTTAATGAAAGGAAAATAACATGTCACCAAAACAACTTGCTGAAGCAGTTAATAAGCGGCGGACATTCGCCATTATTTCACACCCGGACGCGGGTAAAACGACAATTACTGAACAACTCTTACTTTTTGGTGGGGTTGTTCGTGAAGCGGGGACTGTTAAGGCCCGGAAGACTGGTAACTTTGCTAAGTCTGACTGGATGGAAATCGAAAAGAAGCGGGGAATTTCCGTTACTTCATCTGTTATGCAGTTTGATTTCCAAGGGAAGCGAATTAATATCCTTGATACTCCAGGGCACGAAGACTTTTCTGAAGATACTTATCGGACCTTAATGGCGGTTGACTCCGCAGTAATGGTTATCGACTCTGCTAAGGGGATTGAGCCACAAACTAAGAAGCTTTTCCAAATTTGTAAGATGCGGGGAATTCCAATTTTTACCTTTATGAACAAGTTTGACCGGGATGCCCGTGATCCACTAGACTTGTTAAACGAGGTTGAAGAGACTTTAGGAATTGAAACTTACCCAATTAACTGGCCAATCGGTTCTGGCCGACAATTTAAGGGAATTTATGACCGCTTTAACCGCCGCGTTGCTTTAACTCACCCCGCTGATGAAGATAATCCATATTTACCGTTGGACGATGATGGTAATGTTAAGGGTGATAATCCATTGGCTAATGATGGTGAATGGCAAGATGCTTTAGATGAAATGGAATTAGTGGATGTTGCTGGTAACCAGCTTGATCGGGATAAGATTGCGGCCGGTGATCAAACGCCAGTTTTCTTCGGCTCTGCATTAACTAACTTTGGGGTGCAAACTTTCTTGGAAACTTACCTTCAGTTTGCCCCAGCGCCAAGTGATCACCATACAGAAAATGATGGGGATGTAAAACCGCTCGATCCAGAATTTTCTGGTTTTGTTTTCAAGATCCAAGCTAATATGAACCCTCGACACCGTGATCGGATTGCTTTCGTCCGAATTTGTTCAGGTGAGTTTGATCGGGGAATGGATGTTACTCTTGAACGAACCAAGAAGCCAATTCGTTTGTCTAACGTGACTGAATTTATGGCAGATACCCGGGAAAACGTTGAAAATGCGGTTGCGGGTGACATCATTGGGTTATATGATACTGGTAATTTCCAAATCGGTGATTCGATCTATACTGGTAAAAAAGACATTAAGTTTGAAAAGCTTCCACAATTTACTCCTGAATTATTTATGCGGGTAACAGCAAAGAACGTGATGAAGCAGAAGTCATTCCATAAGGGGATTAACCAGTTAGTTCAAGAAGGGGCGGTGCAATTATTCCGTTCATATACTTCTGGTGACTATATTCTTGGTGCCGTTGGTCAACTACAGTTTGAAGTCTTCAAATTCCGGATGCAAAATGAATATAACTCAGAAGTTGTGATGGAACCAATGGGGAATAAGACTGCCCGCTGGATCGATCCTGATCAGCTTGATGAGAAGATGTCGTCATCACGGAATATCCTTGTTAAGGATATCCACGATCAACCACTATTCTTGTTTGAAAATCAATTTGCCGAAAACTGGTTTAAGCAGAAGTATCCTGATGTGAAGTTAACGGCGAAGTTATAGGAAAATAGAGAGAAATTAATGGTAAGTAGTAAGAGAATAGAATGGGTCGATATTGCTAAGGGAATTGCCATTTTGCTGATGGTAATCGGTCATGAAGTTCCTTCAGGTTTATTGTATGTATTTATCTTTTCTTTTCACATGCCACTATTTTTCATTCTTTCGGGTTATACATCTCGAAAGACGAAAACATGGCAAGTAGTTGTTCAGAAAAGTAAAAAAATGTTTAAACAGGTATGGTTACTTGCGGCATTGATGGTTGTTTTATTAGGAATTGAAACTTTGTTACTGAGACAGGTATCTTTATCTAAAATGGTTGAAAATGATATTCATGGTATATTTATAGGTGCAAATACAGTTCCTAATGTAAGTGTAATGTGGTTCTTATTTGTTTTCTTCTGGTCTAAGTTACTTTTTGATGGATTACAAGTGTTATTTCCTAATCAATATAACGGCATGATTTTAGGAGTTTTAGCACTATTTGGATATGTGGTTTCTAAACATGTTTGGTTGCCACAAGATTTTGATTTGGTACCCATAGCAGCTTTCTTTATGTGGGTAGGGTCATATTGGAGAGAAATTAATGATAATGTTGATAATAACTCTATGGCTTATAAAGGCGGACTATTAGGGTTATTCGTCTTATGGATTTACTGTATCCAAAATAGCTTAAGTATTGAAATGGCTCTCAGACATTTCCCAAATTTTATCTTATGTTTATTGGAAGCAGTAGCTGGCACTGTAATTATTTCGTATATCTCTGAAGCGTTTAGCACAAAGAAATTCTTTAATGGGATTAAGTTGATTGGAAAGCATACATTAGCTGTATTATGTATTCATCATTTAGATTTATACTGGATTTTATGGGGAAAGTTTATTTCAACATGGGAGTTAGCCGTTATATTACGATTGATAGTTGATGTGACCATTCTAGTAATATATGTTGTTATCCAGGAGTGGTTAGGAAAAAGAAGATTGGCTAATAAAGTGCGCTAACATAAAAAGGCATTGAGTTTACTCAACGCCTTTTTATTGTTGAAAAACAAATAATATATTTATTCATGACTTACCTGAACACCATCCGGCAAAGGGCCCGACCAATCTTGGTAATGAACTTCCGTACTACCTGGAGTTGTCTGGCGATCCATGCCATCACTATCAACGTGGTGGGTAATTCCATATTGATCAGTCCAGGTTGCAATATCACCAAGTCCTAACTGAACACCGTTATTATGTTGAACGTTATCTGATTGATTTGGAATAATTGGACCAGCATTGTGAACGACCTGAGCGTTACTTGGTAAAGTTCCTGACCAGTTTTCGTAGTGATCTTGAATGCTTCCAGGAATAGTTTGGTGATCTAAGCCATTACTATCAACATGGTGAACGATTCCGTATTGATCAGTCCAAACGGCAAGATCATTAGTGCCTAGTTGAATATCTTTTTGATTTTGAGTAGCTGGATTGTTCTTTGTGGCTAATACCGAATTATTAGCTTGATTAGTCGTACTAGTTTGTTGATTCGTTGAGGATGACTGAGCAGAGTTTTGACTAGGAGTGTTAGTTGCTAATTTATTATTAGTAATAGCTTTAGCTTCTTTATTAGTTGGCAATTGACTACTAGAATTTTCTTGCTTAGTTTCTGTAATAGCTTTTTTATGGCTACTTTGCTTAGCAAGCTTAGTACTAGTAGGTTCATGATTTGCCTTATGGGTAGCTACACTACTAGTTGCACAGCCACCTAACCCTAGCGCAAGTACACATACTAATAAGCTATCGATTATTTTATTTTGCATCTTTAACATAATGTAGCACCCCTTTCTAAGCTATTGTCTAGTTTCCTTTCATCTATATTGTAACATTTTTGAAATATTTAAGTAACAAATATGCAATGTGATGAAGAAAATAAAGCTTATTGACAGTAATAGAAGTAATTATGAAAGTAATATAAACTTAGGAAGTTTATTATCAGCAGTTTCAAGAAGCGCTAATAATGATGTAAATGAATCAGGTAGAAAGATCTCTATCTAGTTTTTTTATTTGGTGTTAATATAAGAATTGTTTAATTTTATGGAGGGGTAAGGATCCTATGAAAAATCATTTTAAGTTGTATAAAGCTGGCAAACTTTGGTTAACTGCTTGCATTACAGTGCTCGGAATTATGGGTGTTTCGAATGTCTACGCTGATGATCAGCAATCAACTGTTACGGCAACTACTCAGTCAAATGTTGCTGCTCAGGTTCAAAATAACGTTACTAGTGATCAACTTAGTAATTTAACAACACCAACAGAGATTAATGGGTACACTAAGCAAACAGATTCTAACGGTACTACTAGTTGGAAGAATACTAGTGGACAAACGGCAAATGGCTGGCAAACTAGCCAGAATGATTGGTATTATTTCAATAATGGTCAAAATGCTACTAATTGGCAATATATCAATAATAATTGGTATTACCTAAACCCGCAAAATAGTGCGATGGAGACGGGACTACAAACGATTAACAATAGTAAATACCTTTTAAATCCACAACACGATGGCACATATGGTGCAATGCAGACTGGTTGGCAATCTGTTAATAATAATTGGTACTACTTTGCTAATAATGGTGCGGCTATGAACGGCTGGCAATGGTTAGGAAATAATTGGTACTACTTTGATCCGTCCAGTTCAATTATGCAAAGTGGTTTAAAGCAGATTAATAACCATGGTTACTACTTAAATGATCAACATGACGGTACTTATGGCGCAATGAAGAATGGCTGGCAACGGATTAATGGCCGTTGGTACGGCTTTGGCGGTGCTAATGATGGTGCTGCCTACACTGGTTGGCATCTTATTAATAATAACTGGTACTACTTCAATCAAGATGGAGAAGCACGGACTGGCTGGCAAACGATCAATGGTCACCGTTATTACTTTGATCCAACTAATGCTTGGGCGCTTAAAAATTGGCAAGTATTAAATAACAGCTGGTATTACTTTGACAACAATAATGCCTGGGCATTAACTGGTTGGCAATGGTTAGGTAACAATTGGTATTACTTTGCTCTTACAAATAATGCAATGCTTGCTGGCCTTCAGACTATCAATAACAACTTGTATTACCTTAATGATCAGCATGACGGTACATACGGTGCGATGAAGACCGGTTGGCAATTGGTTAATGGTAGCTGGTACTACTTTAACAACAGTGGCTCAGCATTATCTAGTTGGCAAACAATCAATGGTAACCGTTATTACTTTGATCCTACGAAGCACCAAATGTTTACAGGTGTTCATTTAATTAATGGCGACTACTACTTCTTTAGCCCATCAGGAAGTCAACAAAAGGGATTAGTTTATAATCCTGCTACAGGTTCACTACAATATTACGATCTTGTTACTGGTGTTCGCCAAAATTCAGCAATTGTGGACGGACAAACCTTATACTTCAATTCAACTACTGGCGATCTGGATTTGAATAATCTAGCTGATGGCTTAAATAAGCTGGGAAATAATCATTACTTTAAGAGTAATAACCGTTTGGTAGCAAATACTTGGGAAAGGGTAAACGGTAGTTGGTATTACTTTGGTGATAATGCAGCCGCAACTACTGGTTGGTATAAGTCTAATGCTGGCTTCTGGTACTACTTTAACCAGGATGGAACTGCCAAGACTGGTTGGCAAAGCATCAATGGTCACTGGTACTTGTTTGATGCTAACAATGCAAATTCAGTTCTAGGCTGGTACCAATCACCGGCAGGTTTCTGGTATTACTTTGATCCGGAAAATGCATGGGCTCATACTGGCTGGACATTTGTGGGTCATAACTGGTATTACATGGATCCAACTAATGCCAATATGTGGACTGGCGGTCACTGGATTGATGGTCACTGGGTAAATCTACAAAGTAATGGTGCTTTTGTTGGCTTTAGTCAACGGGTAATTAATTGGTTCTTGGCCCGTGAAGGCAAGTTGACTTATTCGATGTATGGTTCACGAACTGGAGCTGATGGAACTGCTGACTGTTCTGGATCAATGACTCAAGCTGTTTGGAGCGCTGGCGGTCATACACCTGCCCATACTTATTCCACTTTAGATTTGGGTAATTACTTGCTTCAAAATGGTTACTACCTTGCAGGACGTGGCCGTGGCGTTCAAAATGTTCAATACGGTGATATTGTGATTTGGGGTAACCCAGGTGCTTCTGCTGGTGGAGCAGGTCATACGGTAGTTATCTCTACTGCAGGCCCAGATCCAATGTGTATCTCAACTTGTGGATACTACTGGAGTTCAAATCCAAATTCTCGGTACGGTGCTGCTGGTCAAGCTGTTCAAGAATTTAACTATCAATGGTATTGGAACGATGATGATCGGCCATACCAAATGGTTTACCGTCCTAACTTCTACTGGGCATAATGATAATGAGATCTCATCAGTTGATGGGATCTTTTATTATTAATTGCGGTGTTAATTCTAAAATAGATGTTGTAAAATAATTGTGATTAAGCGTAAAAAAGGAGAATCATCAATGACTAACAAGAGTCTTCATTCTCATAAATTGAGAAATACGATTTTAGTTGCCGGTGCTGCTTTAACACTTGGATTATTATCGTCTAACACTAAGGTAAGTGCTGATAACATTGCCACTGAAAACACAGGTTATGTAGCTAAGGCAAATACTTCTGCTAGTTTAGCCGCAACTCCAGCAGCTAATAGTTATGCTGCTGCAAGCTCAGCAATTAGTGCTACACGTACTGCTAGTGCCGCTAAGTCTGCCGCTAGTTCAGCAATTGCTAGTGAGTCTTCTGCAATTGATTCTGAATATGCTGCTAAGAGTGCAGCTCAAGTTAAAGCAAATTCAGCAGCTGAAAAAGAATTATCTGATGCTAATTCTTCAGCCTATGCAATTGCTTCTAGTGCTGTAAATACTGATCCAACAAAGATTCCTGGGATCGAATCAGCTGCCCCAGCAGAATACAAAGCATATAGTGATGCTACTTCAAGTGCTAATGCCGCATACGCTCAAGCAAGTGATTCGGCTGCCCAAGCTTCAACAGCTGCATCAGCTGCCAAGGTAGCTAGTGATAATGCTGCTTCTGACCTAGATACTGCTAAGAAGGTCGCTGAATCAGCTTCAAGTGATGATAAATCAAATGCTGAAGCCGCAGTTGCGGAAGCAGAAAAGAAGAGTGCTGAAGCAAAGAGTGCATATGAAGAAGCCCAAAAGAAGAGTGAAGCTGCTCAAAAGGAATTAGCAGAAGCTAAGAAAACTCGGGAAAGCGCGTTAGCAACAGCTAAGACCTTATTTATCGGAGCACTTGCTCAAAGCGGCTTCTTAAATAAGCTTGAGCAAAGTAATCGTGATGCTTTACAAAAATTGAAGGAAGAAAATCAAGCAAAACTAACTGCAATCGAAACAGAAAAAGCCAATACTCTTGCTTCAATGAAAAATACAATTAATGGTTATTTGAAGGCTCAACTGGCTTACTTAAACACTAATCCGTTTTTACCAACAGGAACTCCTAATAGTTGGGGAACTAAAGAGGTTAAGCAAGAAGACGGTACTACTGAAACTGTTTGGTACTATTATGGAAAAGATGGTAAGGCACTACAAGGTTGGCAGCAATTAGGTGGCAACTGGTACTACTTCACGCCAAGTGATGGTTCCATGGTTACTGGAATTCAAAAGATTGATGGGAATATTTATTACCTTAACATTAATCATGATGGTTCTTATGGTGCGATGAAGACTGGTTGGCAAAAGGTTAATGGCAAATGGTATGGCTTTAAAGGCGACGGAAGTGCATATATTGGCTGGCAATTACTTAATAATCACTGGTATTATTTCGATACTGATGAAGGATATGCTTTAACTAGTTGGCAGAAGATTAACGATCATTGGTACTACTTTGACCCAGTTAACGCCTGGGCGCAAACAGGTTGGTTTAAATCTGGAGCTGGTTTCTGGTATTTCTTCGATTACAGTAATGCCTGGGCACTTACTGGTTGGCAACGACTTAATAATCGTTGGTACTACTTTGATCCGGTCAATGCTAATGCTCAAACAGGCTGGTACCAATCACCGGCTGGCTACTGGTACTTCTTTGATTACAACAATGCCTGGGCATTAACTGGCTGGCAATGGTTAAATGGTCACTGGTACTGGTTTGATAACACTAATGCATCTGCATATACTGGCTGGCAATGGTACCGTGGTTATTGGTACTTCTTCAACCAAGAAAATGCTTGGATGTCAACTGGCTGGACAACCAATCGTGATAACAATGAGTTATACTACCTTGATGCAGCAGGTCACCCAGTTACTGGTTGGCAAATGAGTCAAGATGGTACTTGGTACTACTTCCAATCAGGTAGTTATGCTGCAGCTACTGATTGGCAATGGCTAAATGGTCACTGGTACTACTTTAATCCAGGTTATCCAAAGCACGGTGCAATGATGACTGGTTGGCAAAATATCAATGGTAAGAGCTACTACTTCTACAGCAATGGTTACTGGAGTGGCTACTAATAAGTTAAATTAATATTTTATTGATTGAGAACGTCTTGACTTAATAAGGGTCAAGACGTTTTTTGTAACAAAAAATTTCACTAATATTACAAGACGGCAACATTCGTTAACAAACTGACGACATTCAACTTTTTAAGAAAAATTTATTGTATAGTAGTAACCGTTGAAATTATTGATGAACGAATAAAAGGGAGTTGTATTTTAGTTTATGAGTAAGAAACATTACAAGTTATATAAGAGTGGTAAGCAATGGTTAACTATGGGAATCACTATTGCTTCATTAGCTTTTGGTATAACAATGGCTACTGACGCTCAAGCTGATGTAGTTGCTCAAAACAATGCAACTTCGACTACTCAAGTTGCTCAATCACAACAAACTGTTGAAAGTGCAACTGTAGCAGCTAGTTATGCAAGTACCAATAGTAGTACTGCTAGTGCAAGTAATAATGTCGTTTCAGCACAGCCAGCAACGATTAACAACTTTTCCACTAATGTTGCTAGTCAAGCTAGTCAAACAACTTCAGTAGCCCAAAACGGTTTAGTTAAAGAAAACGGTAATACCTATTACTACAATAATAATGCTAAGGTTACCAATGAATGGGAACAAGTAAACAATAACTGGTATTACTTTGGCAATGAAGGAAATGCCCAAACCGGTTGGTACCAATCACAAGCTGGCTTCTGGTATTACTTCAATAATGAAACTGCTCAAGCAGAAACTGGTTGGCAAAAGATTAACAATAACTGGTATCACTTTGACGAAACCAATGCTAATGCAAGTACTGGTTGGTATCAGTCAAATGCCGGTTTCTGGTACTACTTCGATCAATCAAATGCCTGGGCTGAAAAAGGTTGGCAGAAGATTAACAATAACTGGTACTACTTCGATGATACCAACGCTAATGCTTTAACTGGTTGGCAAAAGATTAATAACAACTGGTACCACTTTGATGAAAGTAATGCCTGGGCTAACACCGGCTGGTACAAGTCTAACGCTGGTTTCTGGTACTACTTTGATACTACTAACGCCTGGGCTTTAACTGGTTGGCAAAAGATTAACAATGTTTGGTACTACTTCGATACCACCAATGCTAATATGCTTACTGGTACTCAAACGATTGATGGTAAGACATATAATTTTGGATCCAATGGTGCTTGGTTGGATGATCATAGTGAAGCCGTAAATAAGGCAATGTCAATGCGTGGTCGTGCTTATGTATGGGGTGGTAATAATCCATCTACTGGTTTTGATTGCTCTGGGTTAGTTCAATGGGCATATGGCTTAGGCGCTAACTATCGAACAACTTACCAACAACAAGCATTAGGTACTCACCATTATGACGTTGCTAATGCTCCTAAGGGTGCGTTGCTATTTTATGGTAGTGATAGCGCACCATACCACGTAGCTATTTCTCTTGGTAATGGTGCATATGTCCATGCTCCAGAACCTGGTGACGTAATTAAAGTTGGTTACACTAAGTACTACTCAGCAAGTTACTACGTTGTGTTGTAATTAGTCTTAGAATATAAGATAATAGATGAAACAATTAATAAAGAAGGAGCATTATTATATGAAAAAACTTATGGCAACTGTTGCTGCCGGTGCATTAATGATTACTTTAGCAGGCTGTGGTAATTCAAGTAGTTCTACTAAAGATAATTCAAGTAATGATGCATCTTCAAGTAAGGTTGTAAAAAGTGCAAAAACTTCTGGTAAGACCGCGGCTACTTCTACTAATCAAAGTAAGAAGACAAGTGAAAAGTCAGTATCTAGTTCTGCAGTAACAAGTAGTTCATCCAGTAATGTTGCTTCTAGTAGTAAGTCTACTACTGCTACTTCGACATCAGAGCAAAGTACTCGTGAACAAATGACAGCACAAGATGCCAAAAATATTGTTAAAGAACATATCGGTAATCAGTTAAACAATGCTGGTATCTCAGGTAAGCCAGCTACTGGATTACCTTCAATCGATGAGGTTGATGGATATACGGCTGTTCAAAATGGAATTAACGATTGGACTGTTAGTGGTAACGGTCATTCATTCCATGTTACGGCTACTTCTGTTACTGGAAAATAATTGAATATAATATAATCCATAGTCTACTGTGACGTAGATCATGGATTTTTTTATTTTGGACTGAAAGATATTGCGGATAGGCTGAATTGCTTTATAATTACAGTGTTAAAGACTAATTTTGGAGGATTTTTAATGAGAAAAATAGGTTTAGTAATTGTTACGTCGCTACTTGCTGTAACTTTAGCAGCATGTGGTAATCCACATAATAGTAATTCATCTTCTAGTTCGAACAATACAAAAGTTGCTAAAAAGGCAGCTAATAGTACTACTATGAATACTTCTAATAATTCAACGCTCGATCCTAATCAGCTAACGCCAGCTCAAAATGCTGCACTAGTTCTTTATTATACTGGTGAGCATATGCCGGGGGCTGATCAAAATGATTACTCTAAGGATATGGACGTATCTGGTCAAGGAGCGGTTGTAAAAATTTATAATAAGGATAGCGTTCCTAAGGGAGAGGGACCGCTTTATAAGGATTATCCTGATGGTGCAGATCTTTTATACTATGTGAAGCTTAATCAAAAGGATAGTGAACATGGAATAGATAGTACATACTACACAATAGCTGGGAATAAGACTTACATCTCTGATAGCGATGCAGGAATATCTCCTGATGGGGTAACTAAAGCTGAGATGGTTGCTTATGCTAAGCAGCATCATGCAGTTAAGCGGATTATGAACGTTGCTAACAATACTAAGGTTCAAGACCTGCGGAATCAATCTACATCAGCAAATAATTCACATAATTTATCAACTCAGCAACTGGGAACTCTTGTTGCTTTATATCAAGAACCAGATTGGTTTAAGGATGGAATAAGTGATGGAATGATGTGGTATGGAAGTAACTCAAATGGTTTTAGTTACGTTACCGCTAATGGTGATCCAACTAGCTGGCTGTATTTTAAACGGAATGGCAACGATGTAATAATTAAATATGTTGATCCAAAAGAGGGACAATCAGTAGCAGAAGCTTCGACTACAACAAAACACGTTACGGTGTCGGGATTAATTCGTGATTATTACACTAATCAATCACAGAAAGATGAAGTTAATGGTTACGCTAATAAGTTAAAACCAGAATCAGATTATAACGATAATTAATAAAAGAAGTCATCCAGAATCATATCAAATTCTGAATGACTTCTTTTATTATTCGTGAGTTGTGACTGATCTTTGAACTGTGTGGGCTGTAGTATTTTCAGATACATGACCTGTAGTTGCAGCAGGAGTTCGAGTTGTTTGGTATTCGTTACGAATAGTTGACTGGGTTCTTCTTTCCGTTTGGGGAACTTGAGTAGTAACTTGCGAGCTCCTTATTTCTCCATAGGTTCTCGTACTATTAGAATAGGTGGAAGTATGCTTTTGCGATGATGTTTTACCACCAATAACGTAATCACTCCCGTTACCACTACCTGGATCGTTGTAACTAGCACCACCCGGTAAGACAAAGTCTGTATTGGTTACACCATTATAGAATGGCTGAGATTTGTACATTCTCGTTTCGTGGTTAACAACTTTCTTAGGTTTAAGACCTAGTTGTTTACGAATGAGTTTAGAAATACGATTAATTTCTTTTGGACTAGCAATTTGGAAGGAAACACCATCGATTGTGGCATCTTGTCCTTGGAAATGATAAGTTGTAACGTTATCCATAGCAGCATGGTAATTACCGTATAGTGTTGCAATATCGTCAACTGGAATATTAGTTTTTACGCCATCTTTAACTGCATCAAGAATATTATTTGCAGTTCCAATAGAGCCGGATTTCTTAAATTTCTGAATAACACTTTCGATAATTTGTTGTTGACGTTTTTGCCGTCCATAATCATTATTTGGATCACTATAACGCATTCGAGAATATTTAAGAGCTAATTCACCATCAAGGTGTTGCTTCCCTTTCTTGAAGTGGTGTCCTTCATAGGTAAACGCAAAAGGATTGTCTACAGTCACACCACCAACCGTATTAACAACTTTTTTTAAGACCCCCATGTTAATTACAGCATAGTAATCAATCGGGACATCTAATAACTCAGAAACAGCTTTAACGGTCTTTTTGGGACCACCGATTGAATATGCTGCATTAATCTTTACGTATGTAGGACCTTCTTTAGTCGGAACACGAACTAGCGTATCACGAGGAATACTGGTCATAGTTATTTTCTTTGTTTTAGGGTTAATTGTAAACAATTCAAGCGAGTCAGTATTTCCACCAGTATTTCCACGATCCAAGGCACCGACATCAGTTCCCATTGCTAGGACAGAAACAGGCTCACCTTTTTGGAGCTTTTTGCTGATTTTACCATCACCACTGCCAAAAATATTATTAGCAGCCGAATTGATCTTATGGTATTCGTAGCCACCACCGAGTAATACCAAAATAACTAGTGCCCAAATAATATTTTTAACCCAGCGAGGAGTTCGGTAGTGATGAACTTCTGGTGTATTTGGATTCATATTTGATGAAGTTCTCCGTGGCTTATTATTTGAAGACTTAAATTTTGGTAACTTAAATTTTGACATTTTGGATTCATGATTTTGCTTCTGATCCTGAGCTACCCTATCATGGATCCGTTGTTCCATCTTTTTTCGATATTCTTCACGTGTCTCGTGATTGTCATTCATATTTTGTACCTCAATCAAAAGTTTTTAACCTTATTAATATACTATAAATGTAAGGGTCATTTCAATTTGCTAATATTAGCTTAACAATTCTGTAAACATTTCGTTTTATAATATCAGTTAGTGTAGAATTATGATATAAGATTATTTCGATAAACTATGGGGGAAGATTGATGAATAAAAATCTTGTGAAAATAACGACAGTTGCAGCACTGACCACCGCAATAGGAATTGGAATTGCTGAAAATAATGTTCTCGCTGATACACAACCAGGAGATACAGCGACAAGTGTTGATTCTGGTAATATAAATAACAATCAACCTACTATCAGTAATGTTGTTCAACAACAAGCCTCAGCAACAACAACAGCACTCTATTCGGCAAATTTAAATACACAAGAAGCCCAGTACGTAAACTTCCCGCAAGGATATACTCTCGATAAATTAAGGGGTATTTCTAATTCTACTGAAGCAAATAATTTTCAGCAGACAACAATTAGTGGGATGAGTATGAATAACTACCAATCAAATAGTACTGCTGCCAAAGAATATGTAAATGTTAATAACATTAGTCCTGAACAAACGATTCAAATGAATCAGTATGGGGTAGGATTAGTAAATCAAATTAGAAGTGAGTTTGGCTTGGAGCCTTTTCAATTAAATGACGAAACGATAGATCAGGTTCGGTCAATGGCGTTGGAATATCAAAATAAGAACGAATCATTGATGAATGGTCATTGGCATGATCCGGAAATTCTTAACAATCATAGTGAAAATATTGCTGCCCAACAGATTTATAATGACAATATAAATGGGTTAACCGTTCGTCCTTTTGCAACGGCTAAGGGGGATGAATTTATTAACAATAATGCTGTTCCTGTGTTTAGCATAACCACAATGGATGATTTACGGGCATTAATCTACTATGGTGTAATGGGAATGCTTTTTAATGATGCTTCAGATATTTTCGGCCATGCACAAAACTTTTTGACTAACCCACAAAGTATTAATACGCTTGGAATCTATCCTTCAATTACTAAGTCCGTTGGTACAGGAACATATAGTGATGGTTCGAAATTTAACTTTAATTTGTTAAATATTGATATGCACTTTATTTGGGCTGAAGGAGATAATAATTCTAGCACGGCTGAAGAATATAATACTCCTGGTTGGCATTTAGTTGATAATAAGTGGCGACATTTTGATCAGGCTGGATTACTAGAATTAGGGTGGAAGTGGATCAATGGTAATTGGTATTACTTAGATCCAGCTACTGGTAATATGCAAACTGGTTTGAAAAATATTAATAATAATGTGTACTACTTAAACAATAGTGGTGCAATGGTAACTGGTTGGCAAAGGGTAAATGGTAATTGGTATTACTTCCAAAATAATGGTGCCGCTTTGACTGGCTGGCAATTCATTAATGGTCACTGGTATTACTTCACTGGTCAGGGAGTTGCTGAAACAAATTGGCAATGGATTGGAAACCATAAGTATTACTTCGATTTAGATAATGCATGGGCGTTAACCAATTGGCAAAATTTGAGCGGTAATTGGTATTACTTTGATTTAAACAATGCTTGGATGGATACGAATTGGCAGTGGATTGATAATAATTGGTTCTACTTTAACCCTAGTTATGGTCAAATGATGACAGGATTACAAACGGTCGGAAATAGTTTGTACTTCTTAAATACGCAACATGATGGCAGTTATGGAGCTATGCGGACCGGCTGGTGGAATATTAATAATAATTGGTATTTCTTCTATAATAACGGAGCCGCAGCAAGGGGTTGGTTCCAGTCTGGTGCAGGAAACTGGTACTACTTTGGTAATGATGGTAAAGCATTGACAGGTTGGCAAAAGGTTAATGGGCATAGTTATTACTTTGATACTGTTAATGCCTGGGCAGTACGTGGATTTCAGTTGATTGATAATAATTGGTATTACTTCGATCCAGTAAATACTTGGCAGAATAGTGGCTGGCAGTTTATTGGTAATCATTGGTTCTATATGAACCCCACGACTGGCCAAATGGAGAGTGGATTACAAACGGTTAACGGAAAGGTATATTTCTTAACCAATCAACATAACGGGTTGTTTGGAGCAATGACTACTGGTTGGCAAAAAGTTAATGGAAAATGGTATTACTTTGACGCTAGTGGTTCAGCATTAATCGGCTGGCAAAAGATTAATGGTCACTACTACCACTTTAAGAACAATGGAGAAGCAGATACGGGGGATGTTTACTTAACCAATAACGGACAAAGTAAGCTTTACCATTTTGATGAGCAAAATGCATGGTTAACTGAATAATTAGGAAAGGCTGGTGATGAACTGGCCTTTTTGTGTAGGCTTGTGAGCTAAATAATTAAGTGCTAAAATGAAACCGTATTTTGTTACTTTTGGGGAGGAATAATCTTGAAAAAGAAATTATGGTTGGTTTCAACCACTGTTTTAGCAGGATTAGCGCTTGGAATTACTAGTGTTAGTGCTGATACTAATGTAAGTACAAACAGTAGCAATATGAATAGTGCAACTGTTGCTACTGCTAATGTAAATACAGATAGTAGTGCTGCATCAACTCAAGTAAGTAATAGTGATGCAGCAGTTACGAGTGCTTCTGCCGACACTAATGTGCAAGGTAGTAATGTTGTAAATGAACAACAAACCGCTCAAGCACGAGCAGATTGGTACTCTGGTTATTCAACTGGCTGGCAATCAAGTCGGAATTATGATGGTACCTATGATTGGACTTATCGTAAGGCTGATGGTACGCGAGCTAGTAATGAATGGTTATTGATTAATGGTTCCTGGTATTACTTTAATGGTCCTACTATGGCCGCTAATGGTTGGTGCGACGCTCCTTGGTATGGACAGTACCACTCATACTATTTTGATGCCAATGGTCACTATGTAACCAATAGTTGGCATGCAAGACGGAATTATGATGGCACCTATGACTGGACATATTCCAAGGCAGATGGCACACAAGCTAATAGCGAGTGGTTGTGGATTAATGGAGCCTGGTACTATTTTGATGGTCCTACCATGGCCGCAAATGGTTGGCATGATGCTCCTTGGTATGGACAATAACACTCATACTATTTTGATGCCAATGGTCAATATGAAACTAATTGTT